>Ga0180430_10000381_pt1 | contig 48534 bp, 35 predicted proteins | sample SS_ome_9_FD_132999 | JGI IMG/M metagenome (GOLD analysis project Ga0180430, IMG submission 132999) | Hypersaline lake sediment archaeal communities from the Salton Sea, California, USA - SS_1_S_2 metaG | ecosystem: Environmental > Aquatic > Non-marine Saline and Alkaline > Hypersaline >...
CACGCCCCTGACCGTAGTTCCTCGTCAATGCAGCGGGCCAGCCGTTGACGGTATTCCAAACCTTCATCTCCGAGCCTGCCATACGAGTCATCAGGACGGGTTCGTCGTGTTCGAGGACCTCCCCTGGTACTCCGTCCGGTGCCGCAACTGATGTTGGCTTATCGATTTGGATGGTTGCGAGTCCCACCTGATCCACAACGCAGCCCTCAAACTCATCGCCAAACAGCCGTTCGACGAGTTCCGGTCCGGTCCGGTCCATCATGATCCACAGTCGACCTCCACCGTGAATCCAATGCCGCACAGCCTGCATCGCGGCTCCGTCGTTTAGCAATCGATCTTCAGCCAGCACAATGTGATCGAGATATTCCAGGCTATGCTCATCTGTTGGCAGGAATCGTCCATCCAGAAAAGTAACTCGGTTGTCGAGACCCTGGTAGACTCGAGCCGCCGCCACCACGTCAATAACGTCCTGAGGGACCTGATCGCTCGTCTTCCATCCGGCAACGATGCCCGTGTGACGGTCCGACAATGCGACGCGAAAAGTCCTTTCACGTTGCAATTCTCCCGACGGCGTTGTGATCTGCACCTCGCGTCCGCCCCCAGCGTCCTGATCAACCAATAGTGAACGGACGACAGCCGTACCGTCGGAAACCTGATCCGCTGCCGGAAAACGAGCCGGATGCGGGATCTCCATTTGAGATCGAGGAGGAATCCACACGGTCCGACCGTACTGAAGCGAAGGATTGCCTTCGAAGTAGCTGGTGAACAGCAGCTCTCTGGCGGTCGTCCCTTTGTTCTGCATCAGCAGGACGAACTCCCCCCACTGATCCGGCCGGTAAGTCAGGTTTCCCAGTCGAGACGTCGCCAGCAGTTCGCAGGTGACAGTGACATCGCTGCCCGGCTGACCTTGCGGGGCCACGGCAACCGCACGGGGCATCTCACTTGAGTAGAATGCGGCTAACAGCCCGAGAATCAACAGCAGCGCAGAACAAGATCGCTTCGGGGGAATATAACGCATGATGGAACTGGTCAGGCATTCAGGCACGAGTGCAGGACTCCCAGGAAAGTTGAACAGGTGCTCCGGCCTGAGCAAGCTGCGACCGCAGGAGAACGGGAATCCATCACTCAAAGCACCCCAGCATACTGGGCATTCTGGACCGTCGCAAGGGTGTATGAGACCACTGCCTGGCCGGTGGCCCAACGAACTTCCACTTTGGGAATTGCAATCCCGCGCCGACGCCTTCGAAGACCCTCTTGCCAGCGAGAATCAAAACAGCCGGCAGCTCCGCTCGTGGGTCACGGGACACCCAAAGGTGCCCCGTTTCAACCTTTTTGCAGTTTCGAGCAAGAGTACTTGCCACACACCTGATGGACACTGGCAAAGCCAGTCGCACACAAGCTCCTGGATCCCAACAGACAGATACCTAACGGGACAGGAAGGCCACGACCTGGCCGACTTCCACGTGCAGAGTGACGTCGTCGTAGGTTGGAGCGGCGGTGACAGTGGCTTCCAGTTTGCTTTCGTCAAAGTTAATCCAGTCGGTCTGAGGGACCGTGGACGATTCCACGACACTCTTGTACAGCTTCTGGATGTTGGGACGATTGCGAAGAGTAATCACGTCGCCGGGGCGAACCATAATTCCCGGTTTGTTGACCGTGACACCGTTGAGCTGGAAGTGACGGTGAACGATTCCCTGGCGAGCCTGAGGACGAGTCAATGTGAATCCCGCTCGACGGACCACATTGTCAAGACGTGTTTCACAAATCAGCAGCAGTTGCTCCCCGGTATTGCCCTTCATGTGACGGGCTTTGTTGAAGTACCGATTCAGCTGCCGATCACGGAGGCCGTAGAAGAACTTAATCTTCTGCTTTTCTGCCAGTCCGATGCCGTAGTTGGTTGGCTTCTTGCGGCGCCGGTGCATTCCCGGCGGGTATTCTTTGCGCTCCAGTGCTTTGATACTTCCACTGGATTCGTAAACATTGACGCCCAGGCGTCGGTTGATGCGTCCCTTTGGACCGGTGTAACGTCCCATGTGCTCCAAGACTTTCAAAATGGTCAGCTCTGTACCATCAAAACGCAACGCACGTTTTGACCGTCTTCTCGGTGTCCGCTTAGAAAGATATCCTCAGCGGCGTACTCGACAGGCACACATCCACCCGGATGCTGCGTACAGAGAAACTGGTCTTTGGGTACCTCACGACTAGAATCAGGCACCAAAGAAGCCCGGCAGAGTATCGTCGAATTGCCGGATAATCAACAGTAGACAGCGTTTGTGTCGGGTCATCCTCGTCACCATCGCGCGATTCTTCGCTCAGGAACAGTCTCAAACATGCCCAACGCCAGCTACGACGCCTTGCTGATCCAGTCATTCGGAGGACCCGAAGGCCCTGACGACGTGATTCCATTTCTTGAGAATGTCCTGCGGGGGCGAAATGTGCCCCGGGAACGCCTGCTGCAAGTGGCGGAACACTACCAGTCTTTCGGCGGCGTCAGTCCGATCAACCAACAATGCCGCGATCTGATCGCTGCTCTGACGGAAGAACTCCGGGAGAACGGCATCGACCTGCCCATCTACTGGGGGAATCGCAACTGGCATCCGATGCTGGACGATACGTTTCGCCAGATGAAAGCCGACGGCGTGAGCCGGGCACTCAGCTTTGTGACTTCGGCATACAGCAGCTATTCCGGATGCCGCCAGTACCGTGAAGATGTGATCAAATTTGGCGCCGCGGCCGACGCCACCGACATCCAGGTTGACAAGATTCGTGTGTTTTACAACCACCCGGACTTCATTCAGGTGGTTTCGGAATGCGTGGCCGAAGCAATCTCAGCATTGGCGGGCAGTGCTCCGCCATTCATCGCTTTTACCGCTCACAGTATTCCCGATGCAATGTCGGCTGGCTGCGACTATGAACAGCAACTGAGTGAAAGCTGTCGTCTGGTCGCAGAACGACTGGATGTGCCGGATGACCGATGGGCCCTCGTGTATCAAAGCCGTAGCGGCCGGCCTCAGGATCCCTGGCTGGAACCAGACATCTGTGACTTTATTGAGACCCTTGCCGCACAGAATGTCGACGCAGTCGTCGTCTCACCAATCGGGTTCATCTCTGACCACATGGAAGTGCTGTTCGATCTGGATACGGAAGCGAAACAGGTCTGTGAGCGACTGAACATCAGTATGGAACGCGCAGCAACACCCGGCATTCGTCCGATGTTTGTTTCAATGATTCGCAAGCTCATCGAAGAACGACTTGGAAGAAGCGAGCCGGAAGCAGTCGGGCGTTACCCGGCAAACCATGATGTGTGTCCTGAGGGCTGTTGCCTGTTGGGCGAAGTGGCAGGTAGACCGATGCGTCCGAAAGCGTAGATTCGATGAGCGTGATTCGACGTCAGCCTTATCCGTTACAGCGTATTACGCTGACTTGTGGCCGCGATGGACGTGAAAGAGCTTGTGATTCAGGCATCTCCACGGGCCAGAACGACTACAACAAAAGGTAAACTGCTCTAGCCCCGTGAATGCGGGATGTTGAGCCGAACGCTCCGCTTCGTGTGCCTTGCGACAGGATAGTTCACGCCGTCGACAGCTCCAGCCGATGCCTCCCTGTCGGCATCGGTCCAGGACGTGCCGTCGCAACGGGTCGCGCCAAGCCCCTTGACCACGCTGCGAAAATCGCCGGGGCCCGAATGGGCAGTCGCAACGTCTGCGAAGTTACGTGGAAGGGGACGGCAGGCCGTGGCTTAATCCGACTTTCCTGCCATAGAGCACGTCGCGTGGCTCAAGTTCATTCGCTTGATGGGACCAGAACCGAAAACACCGCGCTAAGTCTGGCCAATCTTGAAATCTGCGTCTGTGGTGTGCCGATTGGATGCGGGCCCACAAAGCCAAAACAGCCCCGGTCGGATCAGGAATTCTGCAACGGTTGCTGTGACCAGACCGCCTAGTATTACGGTGGCTACAGGAAACAGGATCTCCTTGCCGGGCAGGTGACCTCCGATGACCAACGGAACCAATCCTAGTCCCGTTGTCAGCGCAGTCATCAGGACGGGAGCCAGACGTTCAAGACTTCCCTGAATGATGATGTCTTCGCTGAGTTGCCGGTCTTTCATTTGCTTCAGGTAGGTTGACACCAACAGTAAACCATTGCGTGCCGCGATACCTCCCAGCGAAATGAAACCTACCATTGCTGCGACCGAAAACGTCTGTCCCGTGAGATACAGCGCGATGATTCCCCCAACAAATGCGGCGGGTACAGCGAGGAGTAACTGAAAGACAATATTGAACGAATTGTAGGTCGAATAAAGAACGACAATGACCGCGATCAATGCGATGCCGCTGAGCCAGAGGATCCGGGAACTGGCCTGCTGCTGAGCTTCGAACTGCCCGGCATAGGTCACGAAGTATCCTTCCGGCAAATCAACTTCGCTGGCGACTCTTGCTTTGATCTCTGCAACCGCGCTGCCCACATCGCGTCCCATCGTGTTGACTCGAACCACGATGCGGCGACGGCCATCATCTCGGTTGATCGTATTTGGTCCGGCCGCTTCATAGACTCGTGCCACGGCACTTAGCGGAATGACTTTGCCGTTTGGCAGATCCATCGGCGTTCGGTGAAGGTTGTTAAGATCTCGTCGCTGAGATTCTTCCAGCCGCAGCAGAATGTCAAATGCACGCTGACCGTCGATCATCTGCGAAACCTCCTGCCCATGAATCGCGGTCTCAATGAAGTGATTCACGAATTGAGACGTGGCTCCGTAGTGAGCCAACATATCGTGTTTCAGCTCAACGCGAAATTGCGGCGTCGGTTGCTGTTGTTCAACGATGGGTGGAGCGATTCCATCGATCGTTTCGATTGCTTCTTTGATGTGTTCGGCTTCTTCACGCAGCACTTCCAGATCGTCCCCGTAGAGCTTGATCGCGATCTGAGCCGTCACGCCCGAAAGCATATGACTGATCAGGTGAGCGATCGGCTGTTCGACTTCTGTTTCAACTCCTGGTACGTGCTCGACGGCCTCATGCAACACCTCGATCACTTCTTCCCGCGACTGCCCACTGTCTGAATTCAGAGTGATCACGTACTCGGACGTATTGACGCCCATGACATGTTCGTCCTGTTCCGCGCGGCCTGTTCGGCATGTGAACCAGCGTATCGGGGCATTGGGGTTTTCGTCGGTAGCAACCAGCTTCTGGAGATTCCGGTCGGCCATCTGGCTGAGTTCCCGGCTGACCTCCAACGAAGTTCCGGGCGGCGCGAAGAGGTTAACCTGAGCGGCGCCTTCGTCAAACGGCGGAAGAAAATCGCGTCCCATCGAGAATGCAATCACACCTCCGACGACGCACCCCGCCCCCAGAACAGTCAACGAACACGCGAGCCCGGCCGGCTTCATACTGAACCGGATCGCCGGGCGGAAAATCGCTTTGAGGGCTCGCAGAAAAATCCCGTCTTTTTCCTGCCTTGTCACCTTTGCGTTCGGCAGAAGGTAGTACGAAAGGACGGGGGTCACTGTCAAAGAAACGATCGTAGAAGCACAGATGGAAACGATGTAAGCGATGCCGAGTGGCGTGAATAAGCGACCTTCCATTCCCGTCAATGCGAACAGCGGCGCGAAGACGATCACCACCAGAACTGTGCTGATGATGATTGCGTTCCGAACTTCAACGCTCGCGTTGAAGATGACCGTGATTACCGATTGCGGCGATTCCGACTTTGCGTTCTGTTTCAGTCGACGAAAGATGTTTTCAACATCGACGATCGCATCATCAACCAGTTCACCCAATGCAACGGCGAGACCACCCAGAGTCATCACATTGATGGATAGTCCGAGCCAGCGGAATACCAGCGCCGTCACGAGAACGGAAAGTGGAATCGCAGTGAGCGTGATGAATGTCGTGCGAAAGCTAAACAGGAACAGAAACAGGACGACGACAACCAGTACCGCTCCGTCTCGAAGTGCATCGACGACGTTCGCCACGCTGTGGTCAATGAACCGACGTTGTTCGTAGGTCGTTTGCAGGCGAACATCCGTCGGGAGCGACGGTTCAAGTTCAATCAGAGCTTCACGAATTGCTTCCGTCACGAGGCGAGTGTCAGCTTTGGGTTGTTTCTGGATTGTGAGCACAACGGCCGGTCGTCCGTTGATTGACGAATCACCTCGTTTTGTTTGGGCGACTTCATGAATGGTGGCGACCTGACCGAGTAACAATGGCCGATTTCCGTCGTCGCGGATGACGGTTTTTCGAATCTCGTCGTCGGATTCAAAACGCCCCAAGCCACGGATGAGGAACTCCTTTCCGTCTCGTCCCATGAATCCGCCTGTGACGTTTTCATTGCTTGCCCGCAACGCCTGTTCAACTTCGGAGAGGCTGACTTCAAAATGATGCAACAGGTGACGGTCGACGAGAACGTGGTATTGCTTCCGATCTCCGCCCATCGTGATAACCTGCGACACACCGGCGATCTTTCGCAGGCGTTGGCGCACCACCCAATCGGCCATCGTTCGCAGTTCCATCGGCGAAGTGGCACCGTCTTCACTCCACATGCCGACGAGTGCGATCTGACCCAGCAGTGAAGAACGTGGTCCCATTTGCGGCGTTACGTTTTCGGGCAGTTGGTCTGCAACCAGCGACATGCGTTCCTGAACGATCTGCCTCGCAGCCTGCACGTCAGTGCCCCAGTCGAATTCGACGTTGATGACCGACAGGCCAATATCGGACGAACTGCGAACCGCGATGACTCCGGCTGCACCGTTGATTGTTGTTTCCAGTGGAAACGTCACCCGCTGTTCCACTTCCTCAGGTGCGAGTCCTTCGCATTCGGTGACGATGACCACTCGTGGCCGAGTCAAACTCGGCAACACGTCTATCGGCAGCATCGCCGTCACTAAACTGCCCGCAATCAACACGGCGATCGCTCCGCAGAGGATAATCAGGCGGTTTCGAAGTGCGAATTGAATAATCTGATTGAGCATGACACTGTCTGGCTGGGGACAAGAAGCGGAAAATCAACCGAATGTCACTCAGTGGTCATGGCCATGATCGTGACCGCCGCCGTCTCCCGCCTGCATCTTGAGGGCGAGATGTAGCTTGTAAGCGCCATTCAAAGCAATGCGTTCGTCGTCATGCAGTTGCCCGTCATCGGCGATCACAACCGTTTTGTCATCACGGTGCAGCATGTGGACTGGCACGGGTTCCAGTTCAACAAAAACATCGTGTTCACCTTCGTCGTGCTTGTGACCATGATCGTGATCATGACCGTGGTGGTCATGGTCATGGTCATGGTCGTGGTCATGGTCGTGGTCGTGGTCCTCTGCTTCGTGAAGGTGTTCCACGAAAACGAAGGTATTCGGGCCGTCCATCACCACAGCATCAACTGGCAGGGTCAGTTGGTTCTCCCAATGTTCGACAGGCAATCGCAGATGGAGGCGTTGACCGGGTCGAAACTTCCATTGAACAAACTGATGCCCTTCCTCCGTAAGCGTTTGTGTCACTTCGTTGGGAAGCTCCAGAAAGAACCGCACCGTCTGAGTTGCTTCATCCACGTGGTTGTCGACTCGCAACAGCTCCAACTGCATCGGCGTCGCATGAGAATGATCAGGAAAATGCATGTGAGAATCGATGGCCGTCTCCGCGTCGATCTTCCATCCCTTCTCAGCGATTCGTTTCAGTACCGGGAGGTCAACCTCGAACGCTGAGCCTTCGACATACAGTTTCCGGTGGTACGCAACCGTGCAAAGTGATTCGCCTCGCGTGACCGCCTTTCCGGGGTGAACCAACAGGTTCTCGACAGAATATCCGGTCGGACCAACTTGTGTACTCTGTGTTTCCCGAACAAATCCAGGAGCGAAGACGACAAGCGTGGAAGCCAAAGTTCTCTCGCTACGAAGCTCTTGAATCCGGGCTTCCGGCATGCCCCGACCGCGCAGTTCCTGCAATGACGTTTCCTGTCTTGCGACAAGCTGCTTGACCTCATACTCCAGTTCTCGCTTCTTTGTCCCGGAGACTGCTCCCGAATCGATCAACGGTGTCAGTCGTTCAATCTCCTGTTGAGCGACCTCCTGCTGCGTGAGAGTTTCGAGGTACTTTGCCTGCGCTGCCAACAGTGCTTCATCTGTCAGGCGAATTCTAAAGAGCGGTGATCCCATCGGAATACTCTCTCCCGGAATCACCTGAACAGATTCAATCACCCCGGCTACCGGTGTGGATACTGCCAGGTCGCTGCGCCCAGGTATCTCAACCACTTTTCCCGGCACCAGAATCGACTTCCAGTAATCACCCTGTGTCGGTTGGGCAAGCCGAAGCTGGAGGTTTTCAAACGCCTGCCTTGTCAGCGCGACGTGATTTTCCTCCTCGTGTTCATGATGATCGTGACCGAGTTCATCATCGTGATGCTTCTCGTCATGGTCTTCTGCCGCAACCGGAAACACCCGAGAGTAAGACCAGAGTCCAAAAGCTACACCGGCCGCAAAAAGGCAGGTAAGAACAACAGAAGCGATGATGGCGCGCAAGCCAGCGCCCAGAACGAAGGAACGAGACATAGGAAATCTCACGTAGTACCGGCCGAACAAAGAAGGCCACGCAGCGCAGAGAATCTGTGACGCGTGGCACGACGGTAGATGAGATCTCCTAGAGGCGATAAACCTGCAGCGCAGGGCGACACCGCGCAGCAGCGACCGCGAGCAGCGCGTTGCACTGAGGATACCGCATTTCGGCGGCGACTGAATCGGGTGGCAGCACTGCGACTGCAGTCGATGCAAGTGTCACCACAGCCTCAGATTTTATCTGCAAAGATGGCACACGACTGTTGTTGAAATATGGCCATCCTGCCTCGCCGGTGCAGTCATGGGTGTGCTCGTCCAGGGCAGCCCACGCGGCCACGCCGCCACTCGTCCGAACAGTGGCAGGGTGATGGTTATTGTGTGTCGAATTGAGACGCAGCAGTTGGGCCCACGCATTGTGCTCAAGGCACCCGCATGGACAAGCGCCCAACTGATAAATGATCAGGGCGACCAACATCGTTGCCACGTGGCATTGCAGTGATTTCAGTTGTCGAGACAGTGGATGCATGAACAGCGATTTACGTGGTGGCGAGAATCGTTGGCTTCAGAAACCGATTCTAGGTGGGACCGACGGCGATGCCAACATCTGGCAACGCTGGTTAGTGAGAGCCGTACTGACTGAGATCGACTCTCATCACGGCTTTACTGGCCACTCAGTGCCTGTCCTCGCAGCCCATCGTCTCCTTCGAAAGCGACTTCCGTGCCGAGCGCGTCAGTAAGCAGGTAGCCTTTCATTTCCGCAGCTGCCTGCGATAGTTCCCCCCTCGCAGTGATGAGTTTCTGCTGGAGGTCAAACACTGATTGACGAGCAGTCAGAACTCGCAGAAAGTCGATTTCGCCGGCACGTTGAGCCTCTTCGATCAACGCCAGTGATTCTTCAGCTCGCGGCAGCATTGTGTCTTCGTACTTTGTGATCGCAACGGCTGAAGATTGGTAGCGACGAAGAACTGCAGCCATGTCGCGTCGGAGTCGAAGCTCCAGTCGCCGCAGATTCTGAATAGCAGCAGCGTACTCAGCGTGCGCCGCTGTGATATTTCCCTGATTGTGGTTGTGAATCGGAACCGGCATTCCAAGCTGCACGTTCGCGAACCGATCGTCCGTCGCGTCATCGATGCCCAATCCCATCTGGACGTTCAAATTCGGAATGACTTGATTTCGTTGCCGCTGGAGATTGCTTCGTGCCCGATCGATCCTCGCTCGGGCAGCAAAGAGCAGAGGACTTGCCGCGACAGCCTCGTCATACCGGACTAAGACATCGGAACCCTCTTCTGTCCAAAAGTCGCCAATCAGGCGAGTCGGCTGCAACAAAGGTTCCCCGATCGTCGCTGCCAGTTCGGCCCACGCCGCATCCCATTCCAACTCCGATTGACGAATCGAAAGATCAATCTCATCAACAAGCAGTTGCGACTGCAGCAAATCCGGCTTGGTGCCCTCTCTTGCATTGAGCCGTTGACTCGCGAAATCGACAGCCGTGGCAGCATTCTCACGGAAGTCCCTGGCCCGCTGCAGTCGCTGTTGCGCCGCCAGAGCTCGGTAGAAGCGAATACGAACATCTGTTTCGGTTCGACGTCGCTGAGCTTCTGCTTCCCAATTCAGCCGATTGACGTCATGCGATGTCACGCAACGATTCCATTGAAGTTTGTCACCGCGAACAATCGTCTGAGAAGCAAACAGGCCATGTTGTCCCCCGGAACCATCGTTCCCTATTTCCTGGCCGAAGTAGCCCACAGTAGGATTTGGTTTCAACCCCACCTGGCAATGAACCCCAACAGCCTGGGCAGCCACTGTCTCGGCCTGCGCGATTGCCGGGTTTGACGACAATGCCATTCCGATGAGAGTGTCGAGCGCGAAACCGTTTGACGAAGCAGGCTTACCACCATCGATTGATGAATCAACGAGGACTGACTGGGTGGACACTAATTTCGATTTCAGATGCGAGTCGCACGAAACAAACTCTGTGGCTCCTGCCTTCGGTACAGTCTCGTCGACGGATGCAGGTCGAGTTGCTGAGGCGTCTGAATGATCGGACGATCCAGTCAGTGCATGGGCGGGCATCGTCGATGAGGTGACGCTGGGAGACTGCGAGCTCACACAGCCGATCATGATTGAAGCAACCAGCAGAAGTGTTGCAGATTTCAGAATAATCGAAGGCATGAGGACCGGTATCTTCCGCAATTCGTAACGAGATAGAACAGTCATCGTCTTCGAGAATGGCCGACCCGCAATACAGCCATGTCAGGCACCACTGTCGGCAGAATCGGAAATGTCCAGCATGAGCGCAAATCTCCAGGAGTCCCATTAACGCTTGACCGTCTGAACTGCTGACGAGAAAGGCTCGGAGCGCCTGCCGCCGGTCCGTAGCCTGTGTTGAACTCGCACGTCTATCCCCGTCTCGCCCCTGCGCGCCGGTCATGCTACGTCCGGAAACGATTTCACCGGGCGGGACGGTCAACTTAGCTCGTGGTACGAAAACGAATCTATGGCGTGCGTGCAGGAAATGCCGGACTGCGCTACCGCCGTTTTTTCATCTGCTCGCTGGCTTGACGCAGGATTCGACGTTCACGAGCCGTCAGACTGGCTTCGCCCTGTTCTGAGATCTTCGCAAGGATAGCATCAACACGGTTCGACAGGTCTGCTTCCGGCTGGTTCTTTGGGTTATAGACCTTGAGACCTGTCTTCTTTGCCTTCACTGTCGTCCGGCTTCGGTGAGCAAACTGATCCCACCAGTTGCTGAACCTCATATTCCAGCTGAAGTACAGCCAGGCGAACAGCAGACCGCCGAGGTGCGCACTGTGAGCAACCTGGTCATTTCCAAGGTGGCCATCAAGGATTGACTTTACGACCGGCACGGCGTCAATCACTACGTAGGCCGCCAGAAGCCATCGTGCTTCAATCGGAAACATTGCCATCAGGTACATCTTCTGCCGCGGATAGTGCAGGGCAAACAGAGCAAACGTGGCGAGGACTGCTCCTGACGCTCCGACAATCCCAGGATCGATTCTCATGAATCGATAAAAGACGACCGAACAGACACCTGCGAAAATTGCGGACGCACAATAGAACCACAGGAACTCGCGTTCACCTGTGATTTGGACTGTGGCACGGCCCATCATGAACAGGATGAGCATGTTGACTGCGATATGCAGCAGATTGCGGGTGTCGTGCAGAAACGCGTAAGTCAGCAGTTTCCAGATGTGCCCGCTGAAGAGTCCGTCGGATTGAAGGACCAGCCACTTATTGATGAAGGAAACGTTGTTTCCATTACCGGACGTCAACACCTGCAGGACGAAAACTGCAACAGTGAAGAGGATGATCTTCGTCACAATAGACATCGGAGCCGCAGCGCGCGGACTGCCGTACTCATCGTTGTCGTCTCGGAGATATTCGCGGGAATCGATACCCATGCTGGACTCCATCCATTCCCGGCTCAGGCCGGTACTATCCGTTTGTGCCGTCTGCCGTGACGTACTTAGCGGACAGCACCGCGTGACCGTCTGGCCTGAGGATTCTCTACCGATGGCTGGCTGTCCGAAAGTTCATTTGCGGATGGCAGCCGGTCAGAGAGTTCCTGCAGACGACGAAGTGTCGCTTCTCTCGATTCCGCATCCGTCTTAATCAGCCGCCGTAACTCATCGACCTGCACCAGCAGTTCATTTCGTGTGTCTTCTGCCATGCGAACAGCAGCTGTCAGCCCGACACTCTCTTCAGGAAAATCTTTGTTCGGAACGGCGTTTGGAAGTCCGCCGACGAGTTCCTGCTTTCGGATTTCGAGCTGAGCGACCGCGTCATCCAGAGACGTCTGCTGTCGCTCCACGTTGGCAACCGTTTCGGAGTACTTCTCCAGAAGATCCTGCAGCTGAACGTTGAGCCGGTCAATACGAAGCCGTGTGGCGGACGGAATCTGCGTTCGAAAACGCCAGCGGGAGTCTGGATTGGAAAGCCAGAGTTCAACTTCTTCCGGAGTCACCTGCCAGGAAGGAACGAGTGTCGTGCTGTTGGCGTCGATCTGCTCGGCAACGAACTCACCCACGTAGTACACGCCTTCGGCCATCTCTTTGAAGGCATGCACCGCCGGAGGAGACGACTGGCCGTTTTCGTCGATGTCCCAAATCAGGCCGTTGTCGCTGCCAAGGCCGGAAACCGCTAATCGAGCTCCCTGAACAACGACGCCGGAATTACCCGACTGTTCAATGTTCCAGCTCTTGTCCCAGCCGATCTGCAGTTGAGCCAGACGGCTGCTGCTGCGAATCAGATCCATCGCCGCACGTTGATGCTGTTCCGCCGTGGATAGCATGGCCTCCTCGGATTTACGAAGTTCCTGAGCAACGTCGTTTTGCTTCTTACCGACGGCAGGAAGCAGGTAGACTGAGCTCACCGCCATACCAATGACGGTGAGTACCATGCAGAGTTTTCCGATAGTAGCCATATACGGTCTCCGAGAACCGATTGTTGTGATACGGATCTCGATGAATAATCTGAACAGACGCTATCCGAACCATCGGCGGCAGCGGTATCAAACTTTCCGCCATATCGCGGTCAGTCTGCGACAGCCAAAACTCGCCGAATGGTGCATATCCAGAGCCTCCAGCTTAACCAGCCGTCAAGCTCCACGTCATCCATGATCTTAGCGTACATGGCCTGAATCCTCGAAAATCAGGCCACAGAAGGTCCGGAGAATGCCGGTAAATCGGCTAAAGTAGACGCTGTCCCGAGTGAACTGCAGCTTTAGACCGGCGATCACCGCTGCCTGACTCTGCCAACACTGACTCCGCTGCCACGATTTAAGCCGTAGAAATTCGCCCCATTGACCACTTCGCCGAAGACGGCTTCGCCTGCCGTCCGCTCCGGAAAAGACATTCCGGACGAATCTCCCACGGCGATTGAACGGCGCAATGCGTTGAGCCTCATCGCGCACCAGATCCTGTTTCGAGTGGCGTGGATCTTCAAGACGGAAAGCGTCCTGATGCCCACGTTCCTGGACAGCATCTCGTCGTCAAACTGGTTAAGCGGTCTGCTGCCACCGATCAATCGTCTGGGACAGTCGGTGACTCCACTGATGATGTCGAATCGTCTTCGAAATGCTCCACTCAAGAGTCGATGGCTGCCGCGCACAACATTTCTGATGGGAGTGCCCTTTGTCGTTCTCAGTGCGCTGGTCGCGTGGTCTCCCGATGCTCTGTCAGGTTCGATGCCGTTCTGTTTCCTGATATTGTACGCAATCTTCTTCGCGGTCACGGGAACGAATCAGGCCGTCTACAACACGGTTCAGGGAAAACTGATTGCGGCACATCGTCGAGGCCGGCTGGTGGCGATTGCCGGGTACCTTGGATCTCCGGCAGCTATTCTGGCAGTGATCTTTGTGATGCGCCCGTGGGTCGATCAGGATCCACCGTTGTTCTCGGCGATCTTTCTGTTCACCGGCTGCGCTTTCATGGCGGCCAGCTTCAGTGCCCGAATGCTGGTTGAACAACCTGACGAATTGGACCCGGCAGCCAGTCAGCGACGACCGGCAGCTGAAAGCCTGCAGTGTCTGAAGGACGATGTTCACCTGCGGCGGCTGTGTCTGCTTGGCAGTCTGGTGGCCGCAACAATGGTTGTGTTTCCGTATTATCAACGACTCGGACATACACTCGATGGCTATCACAACCGGATGCTCATGACGTGGGTCATCGCTCAAAACGTCGGCGCGGCCTTGTTTAGCTGGATCGCTGGACGTATCGCGGACGCGCGAGGAACACGCAGCGCGCTGCGGCTGCTGACATTCTCTTCTGTGCTGTCTCCGATGGTTCCACTGCTGCTGAGTTTGCGCGGATCCGCCGATCTGTTCTGGATCACGTTTCTGGGTCTGGGAGCCGTACCAGTGACGTTTCGAATGAAAATGAACTACGTTCTGGAACTGACGGATCCCGGAAAGCACCCCGTCTACATCAGCACGGTGGCGCTCACTTCGACACCGGTGATCTTTCTTTCTCCACTGGCAGGAGTCATGGTTGCCCGGATGGGTTACCTGCCGCCACTTCTGCTGGTCTCCGCCACTGCGTTTGTTGCCTGGGTGATGACTCTTTGGATTGTGGAACCTCGAAATCGAATTCATCAACCGGTGAACGATTGAGTGCCGCAATGCAGGCTTGTGTTTCGTGTGCTTGTCAGGACAATCGTTCGTCTTCCCAATCGTCCACTCAAATGAACGTGAGCGTTCCCGTATGAATCCCGCTGACAATCCCGAACTCCAGACAGCTCTCGCAGCCGTTCGCCAGGCAGCCATTGTGTGCCGTTCTGTACAGGCATCGATCTCGACCGACGCACTGGAAAAGAAGGACAAGAGCCCCGTCACCGTGGCGGACTTCGCCAGCCAGGCCCTGATCTGCCGTCAGCTGCAGGCGGCATTCCCGAATGACCGTGTGATCGGTGAGGAAGGAGCCGATGAGCTGCGTTCCGCTGAAGGTGCCGCATTTCTGACTCAGGTTCACCAGCAATGCACATCCGTCGGCGTGGAATGCACTCCCGATGAAGTCTGCGACTGGATCGATCGCGGGAGGCTGACGGAGTACCAGCCTCGATTCTGGACGCTGGATCCCATCGACGGGACGAAGGGCTTCCTCCGCAAGGATCAGTATGCCATCTCTCTGGCGCTGATCGTGGACGGAAAGATCACTCTGGGAATTCTTGGATGCCCGAACATTCCGGTTCGATCGGATGAACCCGACGGCGCGCGAGGTGTCCTGGCGTGGGGCGTTGCCGGTCAGGGAAGCTGGATGCAGCCACTGGACGATCCGGATTCTGAGCCAGCTCGCCTGTCAGTCACCTCAACCGAACAGCCGTCCGAAGCACGATTCTGCGAATCCGTCGAATCGGGACACAGTTCGCATGACTGGTCCGGGCAAATTGCATCCACTCTGCAGATCACACGGGAGCCTTTTCGGATCGATAGTCAGTGCAAGTATCTGGCGGTGGCTCGAGGTGATGCCGATATCTATCTACGTCTGCCAACTCGAAAAGGCTACCAGGAGAAAATCTGGGATCATGCAGGTGGCGTGATTCTCGTGACGGAGGCTGGTGGCCAGGTGACCGACATCACAGGCATTCCACCCGAATTTCATCACGGCAGCACACTCGCCGCCAATCAGGGGATGGTTGTGACCAACGGACATTTTCATCAGCAGGTTGTTGATGCCGTCGGTCAGCACGCTCCTGCGTGACAGGTTGGCCCGTTCATTCGGAACTTTGAAATACGTCCTCAGCAGCGCATGACACAGACTGGTGGCCGCGACGGACGCGAATGAGCTTATGTAAACGAGTATCCCTGCGGGCCGGAACGACCAGAACGAAAAGCAGACTGCTCTATGGAAGACCTGGCAATCATCGTGACGCTGGTCGTCATTGCAGCGTCCATCGTCGGCATCATGATTTACCGATTGCCAGCGGATATCACATTGCTCGCCGGGCTCACGGTGCTGCTGATCTATGGAGCAGTCGATCCGGAAAGAGGCCTCAGCATTGAAGATGGGCTGAGTGGTTTTGCTAACCCTGGCGTGCTGACCGTTGCTGTTTTGTTCGTGCTCGCCGACGGTCTGCACCGGACCGGGGCCTTCGAATGGATGGGAATGCAGTTGCTGGGCGTTCCCAAAAGTCGTTTGTCCGCACAGCTTCGAGCGACCGTACCGGCGGCCGTGCTGAGTGCATTTCTGAACAACACGCCCGTGGTGGCACTGATGATGCCCATCATCAATGACTGGTCACGTAAACACCGGATCTCCGTCAGCCATTTGTTTCTGCCGCTGAGTTACGCTGCCATTCTGGGAGGGATGTGTACGCTGATCGGAACCAGCACAACGATTGTCATCAACAATGAACTTCCCACAGATCTGCAGCTGTCGATGTTTGAACTGTCCAAAGTGGGTGTTCCGGCATTGCTGGCAGGGCTGGCTTACATCGTCTTTGCGACCCATCGGTTGCTGCCCGAACGCAAACCGGCGTTCACGACGAAGGACGACCCGCGTGAATACACGGTGGAAATGAGCGTCCAGCCGGGAAGTCCGCTGGTTGGCAAATCGATCGAAGCCGCCGGACTCCGCCACCTGCCCGACATGTACCTGATGGAAATCAACCGCGACGGCATTGTGATTCCTGCAGTAGGTTCCGACACAATCCTTCAGGCGATGGACCAGTTGGTCTTTGTCGGTGTTGTCACTTCTGTAGTCGACCTGCAGCGCATTCCGGGGCTGGAACCGGCGACCGATCAGTTGTTCAAACTCAACAGCCCGCGGGCTCAGCGTCGTCTTGTGGAAGCCGTTGTCTCCACGAGTTATCCGTTCCTCCGAATGACGGTGCGTGAGTCAGAGTTTCGGTCTCACTACAACGCCGCCATCATTGCAGTGAACCGTGACGGTGTGCGACTTTCCGGAAAGATCGGTGATATTCGGCTGGCTCCTGGCGACACACTGTTGCTGGAAGCAACGTCTGGATTTGCCAGACAACAGAAGAACTCGCGGCACTTCTTTCTGGTCAGCGAAGTTCAGGATTCCACGCCTGTCCGGCACGAATATGCCTGGCCCGCTCGACTAGTGATGCTGGGATTTGTTGTCGCCGCCACGCTGCTCACACGCTGGCTTCCGGGCAGCACGGCCACATTGCTGGCCGCTCTTTCGTCGGCATTGCTGATGGTGCTGTTTCGTTGCACGCGAGCGACCGAAGCCCGGCAGGCAATCGACTGGAACGTGATCACGGTGATGGCCGCCGGAATTGGCATCGGCAAGGCAATGCAATCCAGTCACACTGATGTTGCGATCAGTGAACAGCTGACGAAGTTCAATCTGACAGGCAATGACCGTTACGACATGCTGATCGCCGTGTTCGCAATCGCTTCCGTGCTGTCCAACATGATCACTGCGAAAGCTGCAGCGATCATTACCCTGAACATCGCCTTAGCTGCCGCGAGTGTTTTGAATGTCAGTCCGGGTCCATTTGCCATTGCCGTCATCATGGGCTGCGCCGGCTGCTTTGCCACGCCATTTGGATATCAGACGAACCTGATGGTCTACGGCCCAGGTGGATACCGCTCGAGCGACTACCTGCGCCTCGGCGTCCCACTCACCATCATCCTCGGCATCATCACCCTGCTCATCGCCCCACAGGTCTGGCCGTTTTAGAGCAACTTACGAAATGATGTAATCGTACTGGCTCGCGGGGATGAGTGATTGACCGACTCGGTCCAATCTGACGCAGCCACATGTCAGCGTAACACGCTTTCGACTCGATGACGTTCGATGCTGCTGTCGCGGGAACATAGAATTGATGGCAAAGAAAAAGAATATGTGGTCGAACGAAGACATGCGAACAACAATTCGTCTTTTCGGCGCCACCGTGGGCGCTGCCGGCTGGATCGCCGGAATAGCAGGTGGACTCCTACGAGCACCGGCGTCCCGCCCCGGACTTGTCTTGGATACTGCGGTTGTTTGTCTGAGCGCTGCTGGAGTTCTGTTGACGGGAACGTTCATATGGTGGCTGTGGTTTTCCGGACACAAACTGAGTGTCCTGTTGGTGACCGAAACCTTGCTGGGCGCATCATTCCTTTTCGGCACTGGTGCTCTCGTATTTATCGATGCAAGAGGCTCGCTTCCTCTTGCTGTCCAGGGTTCGGCCAAAAGCGGTCAGCCCGGAGGTGAGATCGTAGAAACGATCGGCAGCCACATCCCGCCAGAAATCGCATATGTGGCTCCGTTCCTCATCCTGAGTTTGATGACCCTGGTCTGGTGGCCAACCTGCGGCCAACGCATGATCGGTCGCCACACCAAATTCAAACGTCGCGTCTCCTGCGATCAAAGTCAACGGGAGAGGGCGTGGATTGAGATGCGGCAGACTCAGGCGTCAGGATGATTGTCGGGCTTGAGCCAGACCCAGCTCTTGCCGAGCCGTCCGCCGTAGTTGCCAGCCGTGATGAGTTGCAGGCCGGGGATGTTTTGGACGGCGGTGATGGATGCCTGAGTGGCTGCCGAAACGGCTGTGAGGTCTCGGCCGTTGATGATGATTTCCATTACCGATTGACAACCAGCTGGCAATTCCGACTCGACATCAGGGTTGTCAGACAGTGTCGGGCAAAAAGGATCGTTCGTGCTGGCGAACAGGAAGGAGTAGCGGCTTCCGGCTTTCGATCCGCTGCTGGCGATGCCTCCTGGAAACGGTGTGATGACTCCAGGCACAGACCGACAGGCTTCTACCGCCAAGACGGCAGCGTCCAGCGACGCGTCTTCGGATTCAGCGGCGAACCACAGATTGCCTCCCATCACTCCATCGTGATAACCAAACCGCCGGTCAATGCAGAATTCACCGCCCATCGTCGGGACGACCCACATCTTTCGGTCAAACCGGTTCTGCAGACTTTCGAAGCCATCACCAAAGAACGCCAGCTTTCGGCCGAGTCGATAGCTTTTCGATTTGTCTTCCGGAGCTTCGATGTGAAAGCAGCGGGCCGTTGGACAGGTCAGCACGTTTTGACTCACGCGAGCCAGCAACGCTTTTTCCAGAGCATCGACGCGGTGCTTCCAGAAACGCGGAACGTGCAGCTGGCAGATTGCTCCGGGACGGCCATCAGGAGTTGCTACTGATTCGTCACCGCCAGGACCGACGTAACGATCCAAGCCGGCTTCGCAGTCGCACATGATGGACGACGAACCGTGACCGGTCGCATTCTGTACGGCGATGTCGAGCCAGTGGCGATCGCGTGCCGTGATGAGGAATTCAACGTACAGACTGCGAAAGGCTTCGGCGTACGTGTCTGCGACTTCGACCGGCATGGAACTCGTTTCCCGATTCAGAACCGTGGACTCCGTTACCGTCCGCGACCTTCGTAGATGCATTCTTCCGTCACGATCTTGTCCATGAAGACATCGTGTCCGGCAACGGGAATCTCTTCGAACATCTGACACTCAAATGCCAGCGCGATGAGTGGAGTGTCCGGGCGAGCATGTTCCAGCAGTTTGTCGTAATAGCCTTTACCGTGCCCCATGCGCGCTCCCCGTGCATCAAAGCCAACGCCTGGGACCATGATGAGATCCAGTTCTTCGACGTTCACCTGGTACTCGGGAAGGTGTCTGAGGTCTTCGCGCGGTTCAAGAATTCGGTACATCCCCAGTTCCAGCTGATCCATGCTGCTGAGTCGGAACAGTTCCAGTTCGCCTTCGGCATTGCACCACGGAACAACGATTGACTTGTCGCTGTTAAGAGCTGCTTCGAGATCCATCCGCGTGCGAACCTCGCTGCGAACATCCACGTAGAACAATACCGTCGAAGCTGTGGCATACTCGGGCAGAGCCATGAATGCACCGACGATCCTGCGACTGAGTTCGTCCTTGTCGGGCTGTTCATTGCGATTCGCGTGAGCCGTCTTTCGCAGTTGATTCTTGAGGTCCTGTACATCCATTTGTGTCATCAGACAATCTCTGCAGTGGATTGAGTTTGGTACGATTCCGTGCAAACAACCTGTCGGGCAAGCGGGTTGACCTGGTGACAGTCACCGCCGAGTTCCCGAAGCTACCAGCTATAGCAGCCCGCATCGGCACGTTCAACGCTCGGCACCGAACTGCCCGCATTTCCCAGGCGGGGACCGGCATCATCTGGTATCATTCCCAAAGGTGCCGTTCGTAAATCAGAGCACCTCATGTCAATGTTGTAGAACTGCCGACCGCTCAGGACAATTCGTCGACAGCAATTCCGGATGAGGACGACAGGTTGAACACTCGCCAGACAAAGGATTCCACGGCAGCTGGTTACGGTCGTGTGTTGAGGACTGTTGCTGTGATTCTCGCCCTGATGACTCAGGCAATTGTTTCGGCAGATGAGTCTGCAGACGTACTACAACAGCTGCTGACACAACTGGACGCTCCGGACTTTCAGGCTCGGCTCAAGGCGGAGCGGAAACTGGAAGACCTGCAGCCAGCCCAGATTCGTCGGCTGGTGGAGCTGGCGCCGAAGGTGGAATCAGCCGAAGCGGCGGTTCGAATTCTCCACGGACTCGATCGACACTATGCGAGCGACAACGAAGAAGCGGCAGCCGCAGCGTCGGACGTGCTGGAATCCCTCATTTACAGTGACCGAGCGGTGATTGCAGAAGAAGCCACCTGGATGTTGATGCATCGATGGCGGCGCCGTCAACAATTTGCTGTGGCGAAACTGTCGGCTCATGGAGCTCAGGTCGTTCTGCCGGAAGTCATCGCTAAAGCGCAGAAGCAGAACATTCCTTTGGCGTTTGCAGACCTCGATCGCCCCAGAATCCAGGTTGTCATCGGTTCGGAATGGGACGGAACGGCAGAAGCACGACGGGCACTTGAGCAACTGCCCGGATTAGCCCAACAAATGATGCCGGGGCAGGGTGCCGGGCAACGAAGGCGTCGAGGACTGGCAATTCGGGCAGGCCAGACGCCCCCGGAAGTGACAATTTTCCTTGTCGCCGGTCATCCGCTGAACGAGGAACAGGCGGCTCAGTTGAAAGGTGCTTTCGGGGAGACGGTCCAGGATCGGGGCGAAACCATGCTGGGAATCATGGCTCAGCCAGGAGTAGCAGGAACTGGCTGCCTTGTTCGGAAGGTTGTCGATTATGGTTCTGCGGCCACTGCTGGTCTAAGAAGTGGAGATCTTATCACTCATGTCCAGAATGAGAAGATAGGCAGTTTTGACGACCTGGTTGAAGAATTGCGCAAATTCTCTACTGGCGATGTCGTGACACTTCAGTGTATCAGGGACAACCGTCGTCAGCCTGATCGTGAATCAGTTGAGACTCTGCAGGTCACGCTGCGGTCCTGGAGCGATTACGCTCGAGCAATCAATGCAGCTGTGGCGGCACCCGCTGATACGAAACCAGCCAACGAATGATCGCCGTCTGGAAGCTCCACTGCATCCCTGAACAGACTCGCAACGGTCATTCTGCAGTCTCGGAATCCGAGCGACGCAGCATTCGGCAAAAGCTGCTGAATCGCGGCCTCCAGTGGCCGGATTGGAGGCCTTTCAATCGATGCCCGGGATCCCCAAAAACTCGTGTTCCGTCAAATCGCCGATTTCTTCTAAACTAGGTGTCGCGGGGCCGTGACAGTTCGGTGCGCTGCAAGACAGTCTAGTTGAAACAGCCAGTTTGCCATGGATGGGCCACCGGAAGTCGGTGGTGATCGGAAAGGAATCTACCATGAAGGTTAGTCGAATCAGCGTTTGCAGGCGCATTCTGCTCACGGCCGTAATGATGGCGACCATCGCCGCAACGGCCGTTGGTCAACGGGATCGAACACGAATCGCCAATCTGGAGCGAACGAGTTTTGAACTGGATGAGAATGGTCGCAGCAATCCAGGATTTGATCTCCGACTTAGTACGCCTCTCAATTCGAATCAGGAGATCAACGTCGACCGTGTCGACAAGCGCGCACTGATTAACCTGCTCAAAGACGCTGTTTCTGAAACCGAAAGACTGTACCGATCGCTGCAGCGTGACGCTCGGCAACGCGGAGAACTGCAGAACAGCCTTTCCGAAGTGACCAAACTGCGAGCTGGAGCCAGCTACATTGTTCAGGATCTCGAACAAGGCAGGAGCCTTCAGACCTTACTCCCCGTTATTCGCGAGCTTTCGAGTGACTGGCATCTGCTTTCACACCAGCTTGGGAGAGCCCCACGCATCAGTCGGGCAACACTGGACATCGTCAACCGCATTGACGGCCAGGCTCGGCGCATGGAACAGATGTTCAAACTGGATCCGCAACTGGACCGTCGAGCACTCGTCAGCGAACTGGCCAGAATGCACTCCGTCACTGACAGCCTCGCCCGGGAACTGGAATATGATCCACGTGTTCAGGGAAAGAACACTAATCTGATCTACGACGCACGCAAGATGGGCCAGCAGATCCATCAGATCGAAGGCATGGTCCTCGACATGGAACGTCACGACCGGATCGTGGACGAATACGGTCGTTTCGAGCGCATGTGGGCCGTGTTGCTGCGAGATCTGCGACCTTTGGACAACCGCTACATCGAACGTCAGATCAATTCTATTGTGGCCAGCGATGGACGAGTTCATGACCTGCTGTGGCTGGAAAAGACGACCAATCGCGAACAGTTGCGGCGTCTGGCCGATTCACTGATTGACAAGGTCGATGAGTTCTTTAACCGAACACCGTTGCGACTGGTTGTTGATCTGCAGGATGTCAATTCCATCCTCAACAAGGCGGGTGATTTCTACGGAACAGTTCAACACTTCAAAGATACCGTCAAGTCCACAGACGACGAAGAAGATCTGCTGGAAAGCTACAGCTACGTTGAGAGATATGGCCATGATTTTGTACGCGCCTTCTCTGCACTCAAGAGCCAGGCCGGCCTGGTCGTGCTGAAGGAGATCGACGATGGGATTGCAGCTCTGCGTGCCGAACTCAACATTACCGGAACCGTTGGTTCCGTTGACGTTGCCAAACTGGTGCCATCAGCTGCTCGATTGGAAAACCTGGCCGATCGTCTTCGAATCGATGTTCGCTACTGGCTGGATCGTGATCCTCAGGCCTGGCGAACCGAAGCGCTGTCATCGATGGATCGCTTCGTCGCACGCAGCTCTCGCATGCACCGCCTCATTCAGGGACGACCAACGCTGACGCAACTGAGGGACGAATCGAAAGCCCTCAATTCATCGTGGTCAGAACTGTACGGTTACCTGAGACGCTGCAACACCCAGGATCGGGATCACATCGAATACCTGGAGAATGCTGTGAACTCCACGCTCTATGACCTGGAGGCTCCGCTTCGCATGTAGTGCATGCGGATACCTCAGGACACGATCGCCCGGTAGTCACTGTTCTGCCGGGCTTTTTCGTGCGCGAACGGCAGATTCTGCCGTAGCCGGCAGCATCCGACTCTGTTCCCGCAGACTGAAGTAAACCATCGAATCGTCGGAACTTGCGCTGCCAGACGTGTCGCTGTCCGCTATTGACCGAATTTCCGAAAACGCCGTATATTTCATTCGCTGAAGTCCATTCCGGTGCTTCACAACCGTCGTCTCTCTCCCTTTCTGATGTGCTCTGTCTGCACCGGGTTCTATCCGAAGCAGCAGAGGCAATGCATCGTCCATGATGCTTCACGATCATTACACGGCTTTCACCGTGTCGTGACACCCATCTCGAATGTCAATTCAACTGCTTGTCCGGCTTCGCCTGACAGGTTTGGCGGTTGCTCTGCTGCTGACCTGCGGTTCGCTTTGCGCGCAGGATGATCTGCCCATTCATGTGAATGACAATCTGCAGGTGATCGAAGTCGAAGGAGCGGTCGAACACATCTGGCCACCTCAGGACGGTCTCACAGTTCGCTCACTTCGAGGCAACGCGACTCTGGTACAGGGCAAACTGAGGCTTTCAGCGCACTACATCGTTGTATTCGAAGAACAGACGGATGACGGATACGACGTGCGAATCTACGCAGAAGAATCGGCGTCGCGGAGTGTCGTCTTTGAACACCTGGGCCAGCGAGAATCAGGCGCTCGCCGCACGCTTCGCCTGTTGTCTCAAAGTCCATTGCAGTCCAAAGCGACGAAACAGACAACTGTCACGAAAGCCGATCGCCTGCTGGAGCGAGCAAAGGAAGCAGTCCTGCCCGGCCTGCGGCAGCGCCGTCAAACCGTGAGTGTCGCGGTCACCCAGGATTCGTTGTCCTCCCCTGGCTTCAACAACCCTGTGCAGCTTCAAGTGGGGCCCACGCGACGGATCACCATTCAGCCGCGAACCAGCGAACCGATTCAATTCAGCACCGTCGAACAGAACGACACAATCCCGCCAGAGACCACAGTGGTCATCACCGGCGGAGTGAATGTACTGGTGGAAGCCACCGAAGTCACTTTGCGAAACGAAGTGATTCCCACGGCTGTCGTCGACCTGTCTGCGGATCGTGTTGTCATCTGGATGGAAAGCAGCGCGGGCGGCATCCCTGACCTCACTACCGGCATGCCGATGGTGCAGTCGCGGAACACGAAGTTCCAGGTGTACCTCGAAGGGAATATCCTGTTTAAGCACAAAGGCAACACCCTGGAAGGCACCCATGCGATCTATGATGCATCAAATGGGCGCTCAATCTTCATGAATGCGGAACTGCGGGCTCAAATTCCGTCGACCGGTGGCGACTTTCGAGTTCGAGCTGAACGATTGCGCCAACTAGGGCCGGATCGCTTCCATGCGGAAAACGCATGGACAACAACGAGCCCCTATGGAAAGCCGGGGTACCGAATTGAGTCGCGAAGCATTCTCGTGGAACCGGGCCCGAGCGCCTTCGGCGGGCGAACGAATCCACGAACTGGCCGCATCAGCAACGAACCGACGTACTGGGTGACAGCGGAGGATTCGCGATTCATTCTGGGCGACATTCCGCTCCTGTACATCCCGAGACTGAGTGTCCCGGCGGAAGATCCCGGTATTCCGATTCGGAGCGCGTCGGTGAATCAGGATCGCATCTTTGGGTTTCAGGTGAAGACAATCTGGGATCTGACCAAACTCACCGGCGTCGACGTTCCTCCCGGAACGGAGTGGGATCTGCTGGCTGACTACGCGTCCAAACGAGGCCCGGGAATTGGCAGCCAGGGACTGTACGATTTCCAGAATCGCATGGGGCAGGTGACTGGTGAGTTCAAAATGATGTACCAGTACGATGATGGCATCGACGTCCTCGGACTGGATCGACGGGCTCTCATCCCGAAAGATGAAAACCGAGGGCAGATCGTCGCTCGACATCGCCAACGCACACCAAATGGTCTGTCACTGTTTGGTGAAGTTGGTTTGCTGTCTGATCGCAACTACCTGGAACAGTACGACGAGTTTCGTTTCGACCGCGACAAGGATGTCGAAACCCTCATCGGAGCACGCCAGGATCTGGGAGCATTCAGCGGCAGTATCATGGCCAGTCCGTCGCTGTACGAATTCGACACGACGACGGAATGGTTGCCTCGCGGCGATCTCTATGGATTCTCTGTTCCACTACTGGATGATTCGATCTACTGGAGCTCTCATTCGAGTCTTGGTTACGCACACCTCGATCCTTCCGAACTCCCGACCGATCCCGCCGATCCGTTTTCGCCAACACTCCTGGGAACGCCCTACATTCGTGACGCTCACGGCGTGGTTGCAATGACTCGTCACCAGCTGGACGCACCCTTCATGCTGGGACCAGTGAACATCAACCCATGGGTGATGGGTGAAGCGGCTCATTGGGACGAAGGTCTGCTGGCCAGCGACATCAGTCGACTCGTGGGAACAGCCGGAGTTCGCGCCACCCTGACCGCGACCAAAGTGATGCCGTTCGTTCAAAGCGATCTGTGGAACCTCAACGGTCTGGCGCACAAGAGTGAAAAGTCGATCGAATGGTCCATCACCGATTCGTCTCGCGATCTGCGCGAGATTGCTCAGTACAATGAATTCGATGAAACTGCTCAGGAACGATTACGCAATCGAGCCGTCCTGCAGATCTTCCCGGGGCTGGTCCCGGCGGAATTTGATCCACGTTATTACGCAGTCCGAAACGGAGCAGGGCTGTGGGTGAGTGCTCCGTACCACGAACTCGTCGATGACCAGCAGGTTGTTCGGTTAAGATGGCGGAATCGGCTGCAGACTAAGGTCGGCCCGACACACAACCCACGCACTCGCGACTGGATGATCTGGGAAACCGGACTGTCGTATTTCCCATCCGAGCTGCAGAACTTCGGTGAACACTTCGGACTGGCTTACGGAAACTATCGCTGGAATCTCAACGATCGTACCAGTCTGCTGGCTGACGGAATCTGGGACTTCTTCCAGTACTCGCAGAACTACTATAACTTTGGCATTCTGAGTCAGCGGAGTACTCGCGGCAGCGTCTATCTGTCTTACCGCCATGTGCAGGCGAGGCACTATCTCGACAGCGAGATCATCACGGCCAGCTACAGTTACCGAATGAGCCCGAAGTGGATTTCAACGGCGGCTGTGTCATACGACATTGGGCAAAATGAATCGCGTGGCTCGTCCGTCACACTGAGTCGAGTCGGTCTGGACTTCGTCGTGCATCTTGGATTGGGAATCGACACGAGCAAGGACAATGTCGGAATCGGCATCTCCATCGAACCCCGCTTCGGCCCTCCAACAGCCACCAACATGGGCTACCTGCTCGGCCTGCAGACTCAGTAGAGATCCGGCCCAGTCAGCGGACTCACGTCGCGCTGCTCGCCTGAATGTGTTGAGCATTGATTTCCCTGAACTCCCGCCGATCGCTACGATCAACTGGCTACGGGGAGGAAGCGACCAGTCAGCATACGTCGCACTGCAACCTGGGGAGGTGAAATGATCTGCTTACGCCACAATCAACCTTTGATGTCCATCCTGTTGTTTGCTGCCTGTCTGGCACAAGTTGCGAACGGGCAACTCAGTGTGAAGTCCGCACTGGAAAAACCGTTGATGGATCCTCAACTGCCATTGCAGGAAGTTCAGGCGTATGCAGAGTCTCACATTCTGCCCATGCCGGAAGTCACCACACTGGAAGAGTGGGAACGCTATGCCACTCAGGTGCGCGAAGACGTACTTGATAAGGTCGTGTTCCGCGGCGATGCCCGGCAATGGCGAAAGTTGCCAACCAATGTGGAATGGCTGGAGACGATTGAAGGAGGCGAAGGCTATCACATCCGCAAACTGCGTTATGAGATCGTTCCGGGAATGTGGGTCGCCGCGCTACTGTACGAACCTCTCGAACTGAGCGGCAAAGTTCCGGTGGTCATGAACGTGAATGGCCACGATCGACCGGACGGCAAGGCGGCCGACTACAAACAGCTTCGCTGTATCAATCAGGTCAGACGAGGCATGATTGCGTTGAACATCGAGTGGCTCGGAATGGGCCAGCTGAATACACCCGGTTTCGACCATTACAAGATGAACCAAATCAACCTGTGCGGGACGAGTGGTCTGTCGCCGTTTTATCTCGCCATGAGTCGCGGGCTGGACATCCTGCTCGAACACCCAAATTCCGATCCTGCTCGAGTTGGCGTGGCTGGCTTATCGGGAGGCGGATGGCAGACCATCGTCATCAGTTCTCTGGATGAACGCGTCACATTCTGCAATCCGGTTGCCGGCTACTCCAGCTTTCGCACTCGCGCTCGGCTGACATCTGATCTGGGCGACTCTGAGCAAACGCCTTGCGATTTCGCATCGATCACGGATTACGCGCAACTCACCGCCATGCTGGCCCCACGTCCGGCGCTGCTGACGAAGAACGCTGAAGACAATTGCTGCTTCAAAGCCGCCCACGCACTTCCACCACTGCTGGAAGCTGCAGAACCCGTTTATCAATTATACGAAGCCTCCGACAACCTCCGGTACCACATCAATCACGATCCAGGCACTCACAATTTCGGGCTCGACAACCGACAGCAACTCTATAAAGCACTCGCCGACTACTTCTACACGGGCGACCGTTCGTTCCCGCGAACGGAGATTCCATCTGAAGCAGACTTGAAGACCAGGGACGAGCTGTTTGTGGAATTACCGCCGGAAAACCTCGACTTCAACACACTGGCGTTGAAGCTCAGTCGTCAGATCAGACATCACCTTCCGAAGTCCGGTCAGCTACGGGAGTGGCAGGATCAGATGAGGCCGATTTTGAAAGAGACTGTAAGGGCCCATGATTATCACACGCTGGCGATTGAGCAGTCTCAGGAAACAACGGCCGCCGGGACCGCTGTGTGGTGGTGGCTGCGGATTGACGGAAACTGGACGGTTCCGGCTGTCGAAATCTCGACGCCTCAGTCAGATCCCGGTCGACTGGCAATTGTGATTTCTGATCATGGCCGAGCCGCTTCGTCACTGGATACCACCATCCTGCTGTCCGCCGGTTATCGAGTTCTGGCGGTTGATCCGTTTTACTTTGGTGAGTCTAAGATTGCGGAACGCGACTTTCTGTACGCCACACTGATTTCCAGTATCGGAGATCGTCCTTTAGGCATTCAGGCCAGCCAGATGCTGAGCATCGCCAGGTGGGCTCGCAGGAAGCATGACGCATCAGAAATCAAACTGATCGCTGACGGACCTCGTACCTCGCTGATCGCACTGGTGGCTGCCGCACTATCGTCCAGTGCAATTGATGCGGTCGAGACCTGGCATTGTCCCGCCAGTCTGAGGGAGGTCATCGAACAGAACAAAGGGATGAACGAAATCCCGGAAGCCCTGTGCTTTGGCCTGTTCAAGGCCCTGGATATCACACAACTCGCCGCCATGATCGTCCCCCGTTCCATTCTGTTCCATGAGGCATCTCAGCGTGTCGAGGAAAACGTCATTGCTGAACTGCGGAGACTAACGGAATAACGTGGGCTCAGCGCGCAGGCCGTCAGAGATGGGAGTTCCATCCAGCTGTTGTCACTTGCTCGTACCGGTGTCGGTTGCCCAGCACTCTTTTTGTCTTCCGGATGAAGGACAGTTGCGATCTGCTGAATCCGTCCGGTATTCAGGAATCTGGAGCACCGATTGCTATTTCGCAGCAGACTCACTCGTCGATGAGCGTTGTCGCTGTGTGACGGGATGGCTGGCCACGATTTGTCGCTTTGCGATCAACCGGGCTTGGGACGGTCAATGAGCTGGGTGCCACCAGGTCTGCCAGTGTTCCTCATACAGATCAGGGCGCTGGAAACTCCAATGGCGCACGTTCGTTGGCTTCAATTATCAGGAACGTCGTCACTGAAATCGTTTGCTCTGAAGCAGACTGCAATCGTTTGCAAACACCTCAGGAAGGAGTGTCCGGGATCATAACGCAATCGCTGTGCCACTTCACACGATGCGAAGTCGACAACCGTGCGTGCCTGCTTTGTGAGCGGAACTGAAAACCAGAGGGATGCCTGCAAGCTCATGGAAGACTCAGGCCTGCCTCAGAAAGTGCTGCGTTGCGCATCCCATCAGGCGCGATCAACTACTGGACCGACGCAACTCGATCGGCAACGAAGTTGATGGACTCCTGCATCTTTTTACGGTCGATCTCGTGGACATCAATGGGATCTCCCATCCCGCGGAGCATCGTCACGGTGAGTCGTCCACCGAGGTGCTGGCGGAACTCTTCCAGCCCGTTGAACAACTGATCGCTGTCGCGCAAAGCAGCATGCGGCACCAGCAGCCCCAGTGACTCCAGACAATCAACAATGGCCTCAGCGTCGTCTCTGTCGAGGCCATGGGCCAGTGATGAATAGACACTGTCGATCGCCACACCGATCCCGACTGCTTCACCATGCCGCAACTCGAAGTCGGTCATAGTTTCCAGCTTGTGGGCGGACCAGTGCCCGAAGTCCAGCGGCCGCGCTTCGAGCATCTCGAAGGGGTCCCCTCCCCGCGTAATGTGCTGCAGGTGCCAGCGAGCAGATTCTGCAATGATCGGCCAGCATACGTCGGCTCGGCGGCGAATCTGTCCAGCGGCCGCGTGGATCCGCCGAAAGAATGATTCATCCTTCAACAAGGCCACTTTGACGGCTTCTGAAAATCCGCAGGCGAAATCCCGATTACTCAGCGTCGCCAGAAGGGCCCTGTCATTGATGACGCCCCACGGTACGGCGAAGGTTCCCACCCAGTTCTTCTTATGAAACAGATTGATGCTGTTCTTGACGCCAATGCCGGAGTCGGCCTGAGCGAGAGTGGTTGTCGGCAGGCGGATCAGTCGGATGCCACGATGAGCGATTGCGGCCGCAAAGCCAACCGCATCCAGCACAGCTCCTCCACCAATCACGACGACATAGCTGCGCCGATCGAGATCCGCATGATTGAAGCACTTCAGCATCCTTTCGATGATATGGACATCATTCTTGACATCTTCGCCACCGGTAACGAACTGAATATTCCCCGTCATCTGAATGTCAGACGCATGTCGGCTGCAGAAGGCCTGAATACGGCGTGGCAACTGAGGATTGGCTGCCACGACATGCTCGTCTATCCAGAACTGAACGCGCGGAGTTCGTCCTTCTGAAGACGTAAGCAAATCGCTGAGGACAATCTGGTCCTCGCCGAAGACGTCATTTGTCATTCGAAGTCGGTGGACGAAGTGAACGGAAAACGATTCGTCCTGCGCAGATTCAGAGGGCATGAAGCGGAATGGAGGCTGGTTGAGGCAAACGATGAAAGAGCTACAGAACAGATGACAGAGTTCACGAGCATAAGCTGGAACTCGAACAGATGCCACCGTTGAAACGACAATCCTGTGAGTGCCTTTCAGCCGTCTGAATTCCGAATATGTGGGAGGCCGTAGAACCCGTCAGGTCACCTGACAGCCGGATAACCGATACAGTTTGAACAGTCGTATTCAGTTGACTTCGATACGATCTTAGGCTGGCATTAATGTGCATCACGTGAACTGGGCAGTCCGAAAAGTATCACCGGTGTTACCCAGTTCCGAGGTCTGAGTACAGAGATGGGATCTTTGACTCACCCCTCAAGTCCTTTCAAACGGAGAAGTGAAACGATGAAAGGTATCTTTCTTTCAGCTGCAATGGTGGTCGTCACCATGTCAAGCAGCGCCGATGCCGGCCTTTTCGGCTGCAAGAAGAGCAGTGGCTGTTGTGAGCCTAGCTGTTGTGCTCCTGTCGAAGCAACCTGCTGTGCACCTGCAGCATGCTGCGAACCAACGTGCTGTGCTCCTGTCGAAGCAACCTGCTGTGCTCCTGTCGAAGCAACCTGCTGTGCACCTGCAGCATGCTGCGAACCAACGTGCTGTGCTCCTGCCACAGCCTGCTGCGAGCCAACCTGCTGTGCTCCAGCTCCTTGCTGCAACGCAGCTCCAACGTGCTGTGCTCCAGCTCCCTGCTGCGAGCCAACCTGCTGTGCTCCAGCTCCCTGCTGCAACGAAGGTTGCTGCCGGCCTAAGAAGAAGTGTGGTCTGTTTTCATGCTTGAAAAAGCTGAAGATGCCTAAGTTCGGCTTCTGCAAGAAGAAGAGCTGCTGTGAGCCAACCTGCTGTGCTCCTGCACCTTGCTGCGAGCCAACCTGCTGTGCTCCAGCGGAAGCCTGCTGCGAGCCTAGCTGCTGTGCTCCTGTTGCTCCGAGCTGCTGTGCTCCCTGCAACTAAGTGAATGCGGCGTAAGGTTAGGCAACTACCGATTGAACTCGGCCGGCAATTGAACAGAGCAGACTGTCGTGGGTCTGCTCTGACCGGCTGTCAGAAGTGTTTTCGAATGCGAGTGAACAGTCTGATGAAGCGAGTTGCGATGACGGGCTCAAACGGTTAACCAAGCCTTCCGCCCAGACGCTGGATGAGGAACGTGAGGAATCCTCGCGGGGGAACACTCCGACAGACCTGAATTGTCTGTCAAAGTTCCACCGATGATCAGCATGGGTGGAATTGTCGGATTAGATGATCAGGACGGTGACGATGCTTCAGTACGAGGCGCGTCACCGTTCTTTACGTTGAGGCCCCAAAGTTGTCATCAATGACATGTGCTTTCGTTCGACACAGTACGCACAGAATTCTGGCCGATCTGTGCGATTATGACGGAGAGACGGTATATCCCCGTGAGGGGACCAGGTTGTTTCCCGAATCCGACTGATCGGTGGTTGTTATTGGGGGGCGATTTGCAAGAATTAAAGTCCTTCCTGCCGCTGTCTCGCCCATTGTCTCTTTGGGTTCCATCCCATGATTCTCATCATCCTCCGGATCGCGTATTTCCTGATCTGTTCAGGAGCAATCGCCGGCTACGTATTCCCTGCAGTGCCAGCCGATGCTGACGGTCGCCCTATTGGAGTGGAATCTCGTCCGGATGTCATTCTGGAGAATCCGATTGCCGCCTTCTGTGTCCTGCTGCTCATCACTCAACTGGCCACCGCGCTGGATGTCGTGATCCGTCGCAAACGAATCGACCTGATTTCGGCTACCTATTTTGGGCTCATCATCGGAATGCTGCTCGCCTACCTGTCGATCCAGGCAGTCACTTTGGTACTTCCCCCTTCCGCACCGTTTCACGGGGTAGTCGTTGTGATTCTGTTGCTGATGCTCCCATATATCTGTGTTTCCCTGCTGCTGCAGACACGCGACGACTTCCGGTTCGTGATTCCATTCGTCGAGTTCGTGAAAGACATCAAGGGGGGACGGGTACTCGTCGTCGACAGCAGTTCACTCATTGACGGACGAATCAATGAGGTCGTTGACACCAGAATCTTCGAATCACAGATGGTGATTCCCGACTTCATTCTCGCCGAGGTTCAGGACATTGCCGACAGCAGTGATAAGAACCGCCGCGTCCGGGGACGCCGAGGACTGGAAGTTCTGGCGAAGCTGCAACAAAGTCCTCACGTCGATGTCCGAATTCACGAAACCCAGCCAGCGGAATTCCGGGCGATGTCTGTGGACCAGAAGCTGGTCGAAGTCGCCAAGCAGTTGCGAGCCGGCGTTGTGACGAATGATTTTAACCTCAATAAGGTCGCCAGCGTCCAGAACATCGCGGTCATCAATCTCAACGATGTCGCCAATGCCCTGCGGCCACAGTTCCTTCCGGGAGAACGAATCAGCATTGAGATCATGCGTGAGGGGGAATCTCCGGGACAGGGTGTCGGATATCTCGATGACGGCACGATGGTCGTCTGCGAATCGTCTGCTAACATGATCGGCAAGGTCGTCCCGGGAATCGTGACTCGCGTGCTGCAAAGCAGCGCGGGACGGATGATCTTTGCGAAACCCGTTCACTCGGTCAGGGGCGACGAGTGATCCAGTATCCTGGATGGACCTGGCTGACACATGTCAACTCCTGAGTCAGAGCGTATCAAGATTCTGATCGCAGAAGATTCTGTGACCACCCGCACCGCACTCAGCGGGATGCTCAACTCCTGGGACTACGACGTTTGCGAAGTCGCCGACGGCGCCCAGGCCTGGCAGGAATTCGACAAAGAGGTTTATCGAATTGTTCTCACCGACTGGCAGATGCCGGATGTCGATGGCCTGGAACTCATCCGCCGAATCCGTGCCAAAGAGAATACCGGTTTCGTCTACACGATTCTGCTGACGGCCCGTTCGGCTACATCCGATGTTGTATCAGCGATGGCCGACGGCGCAGATGCGTATCTCATCAAACCGGCAGAACCGGAAGAACTCCGAGCACGCATTCGGGCCGGTGTGCGGATTGTCAAGCTGGAGCGGAAACTCGAACGTCGCCGTCAGGAGCTGCTCGATGTGCGAACCCGGATTCTTGAAGCAGAAAAACTTGCCGGGATCGGACAACTTGCCGCCGGAATGGCTCACGAAGTCAACAATCCCATCGCAGTTGTGTCGGGCAACATTGATGTATTCGCTCGCGGTATTCAGTCGCTGCTGGAGATCCTTGATTCCTGGGAAGCAGTCCGCGAAGAAACGCAGATTCCCACAGAGGTTCTGCAGCGAATCGACGACATCTCTCAAAGAAACGATCTCTCGTGGTTGAGAGAATCGCTACCACGCTACCTACACACGACGAACACGAACGTCCAGCGAGTCCGTGACATCATCAGTCGGCTACAGGACTTCTCCTGGCACGACAAAGCACAGATCGACCGGATTGATCCAGTTCAGGCAGTTGAAACAACGATTGCCGTCCTCGGCAGCGAACTGGCAAGGGCACACGTCACAGTTGAAAGATCATTTGAGCCCGTGTCATCATTCACCTGTCACCCACCTGAATTCAATCAGGCGGTCTACAATGTTCTTCACAACGCCATCCAGGCGAGCAGTCCCGGAGACAAAGTTGACATCGGAATCCAGGAATCCGACGGGACACTGACAATACTTGTGGCAGACCGGGGACCGGGGATTCCGGAGCAGGACCGCTCCAGGATTTTTCAACCGTTCTTTACAACGCGACGAGTCGGAGCTGGCAGTGGACTCGGACTCTCATATAGTCACCGGGTAATTCGCGAATCCGGAGGTTCGATAAGCTGTTCTCCGCGGACTGGTGGTGGTACGGTATTCGAGATCAGCATCCCCGTCTCATCTCAGTCCACCGCAGCTGAATAGATCATGACATCCTCCGATCTCCCCACTCTGCTTCTGGTTGATGACGAACCCGATATTCTGCTGTCCCTGGAAGGTCTGCTACGGCGTGAATTTCGGCTGTTCACTGCCGAAAACGGAACGGACGCACTGCAGATTGTTCAGGCGGAATCCATTCAGGTTATCCTGTCGGATCAGCGAATGCCGGACATGATGGGCGACGAACTTCTCGCTCAGGTAGCCCGACTGTCGCCTGCCACGATTCGGATTCTGCTGACCGGCTATGCAGACATTCAGGACGTTATTCGGGCCCTGAACACCGGTGGGCTCTATCGCTACCTCACGAAGCCCTGGGATCTGGATGAGCTGAAGTCTGTTCTGGAGGATGCCGTGGAACTCTATTCACAACACCAGCGTCGTGAAGACCTGAACCGGGAGAAGATGAAGTTTGCTGAAGACATCCTCGCATTTCTTCAAACGCTGCCAATATCGGATGAAGTGACCGCATTGATCGATCGGGGAAACCGCCTGATGACGCTGGAGGCAACGAACACGTGACAGAGAAGGAACCAGTGACTCTTGCTGTACACCTGGACCTGACCAGGAGAACCTGGTCCGTTGCATCGGTCAACGTGGAGTTTGAAGTCGTTCCTCTGGTTCAGTCACAACCTGATGACCTCGCACCGTGGAGCGAAGGGACGGTTGACGAACAGGTCAGTTTTCTTCGCCATCGCATAGCCGGAGTCCTGCAACGAGGAGCCGATCGACTGTGGGGACGTCAGCAAAAGGCCCGGTTGTTCGCGATCGCTTTTTTGTGTGAAGACAACAAAGCGGCGAATGACATCGTTGATAGTGTGGCGCAGCATTTCTGCACGTGGATGCTGAAGCCTCCGGTTGTCTGTCTTCGCTTCCAGGACGACAACGTTGTTCAGCAGATCGCTGCGAATACGTCATGTCATGATCTCGACGATCTCGCCGGTGCCCTGCGGCAGATTCACACTCTGATGGGCCAACCGGACCTTTGGGACTTTGCACCATCTCGCTCCGACCGCTGAGTCAGTAATCGGCAGAGTCTGCAGGTCTGTAACTGGTGCCTCCTGATCCCGAATCTGTGCTACCCGACTGTCGGCAGTTCCTGCCGACGTGCTATTGGCGGGAGACTCACGTCTGGCGTGAGACGTCACCGAGTCCCATCCAGCCGTTGACCGTTTCCGCGAAATTCTGCGACAACTCCGGTGCATGTTCTGTTGGCCATGCGGCCTCTCACCCATCTCGACTTTCTGATCGCTGATTCTCCTCGAATCAAGTGACCAAAGTCGGTTCTGCTACGCACGGATTCCGTAATGAAATCCACACTTCTGACGGCTACAGTCATTCTCTGCTTCGCAGGGTGCGCCACTTCGTTAGTACAGCAATCGGCACTCGAAGACCGAGTGATCTCCCAGTTCGTTGCTGCAGTGGACGAAGAAAACGAAGCCGCCGTTCGACGAGTGTCCTCCACCGACTTTGAGCAAAAAGCTCTGCGGTCGAAGAACGTGATGAAAGATCTTGAAATCGTCGATCTTCCGACGGGCGAACTCAGCATTGTCGAAGTCAGCAAGCCATCGGAAACTCAACGCAGCGTTGTTGTCGAAGACAAGTCAGGGACCAGGTACCGGTTCGATCTTGTCCGGGATGCACGGAAGAAACGCTGGGCTGTTGATGATGTCCTCGTCCGGCAGAAGAAGAAATGGAAGAAAACTCGACTGACGGCGACGCGTCCGACGAGCGATGTCCTGGATCTCGTCTTCAGCGTTCGCGAGTTTCTTGATGCGTGGTCGCAGTCTGATAGTCAGCAGATTCTGGCACGATCGTCGCCAGCACTTGCTGCATCGATTGAGGGCGTCCCCGAAGCGTGGCTTGATGTGATTTCCAGGGACATTGGCGATCGTTACGATCCGGCTCTGGCTCGAAAGCCGGAAGCTCAGTTGACCGAATCATCAGCTGTCGTTCGCATGCCGATACAAGGTGGATCTCTCCTCGTCACAGCCGTTCAAAGCGACGATCGCTGGCTCATCGATGATATCGAAATTCATCAGCGCAGTTCGACGGGCCATCCCGGATCGGTTCGCCGTCAGGCAGATGCAGTCGGAGGTCTCAGCCGGTTTCTTGATGCGTTCGAATCCGAGGAACGACCCCGACTGAAACAGTTCGCGACAGAGTCTTTCTTTGACGGCACACTTCAGTTCGCAAACCTGTCACTGGTCAAACTACCGAGCACATCAGTCAAGCCGGATGAATTCAGCGTTCGCGCATTCTCGGGACGTGTGACGATTATGGTTCCCACGGAACGAGATATCGTTCGCTTTGATATGATTGATCCGGATCTGGACCAGCAGAAGCTGGTGGCACGCGAAGGACATCAGCGTCGCTTCCTCGTGGACCACGTCATCCTCTACGACCGCAGTCGCCAGAACGAACGTACGCTGGCTTCAGTCTTTACTGCTCCGGCACGTGCCACTCTGTTCATCAAAGCCATGATGAATCGAGACATACCTGTTCTCCGCCAGCTGTCCACGCTGAAACTGAACCAGGCAGTGTGGAGTCAGGTGACAGGCGAACAACTGGTGGAATGCACGCTGCCACTGGACCATCTGAAAGACATGGAGCTAACGGACAGCTCAGTCCACGGCGGACGGACAAAGTTGACTTACTCCACTCACAAGGGCGGTCAGGTCAGCTGCCTGATGAACGAAGAATCAGGTCGTTTGCTGGTGGATGACTTTCACTTCACCGGCGATGGAAACCAAACCCTGTCGCTTCGAACTCAGGTCAGTCTCCAGATCCCGATCGTGGCGTTCAAGTCCGCGTGGAAGGCCAGGGATCTGACTGGATTGCAAAAGGCCAGTTCAGCCGAGTTCAACCGACTCGTACTGAGTCACCTCAAGGTCTTTCCGGAAGACGAAGACCATCTTGGAGATCGGCTGGATACGATGGTTCGGTCGACACGAGTGACAGACCGTCGAGCAACCGTCGAGATGGGATTGTCTTCCCGGACAGCTGCCGAAGTTCATCTGGTTCAGGAACATGACAACTGGGTGATTAACGATGTATCAATTCGGGAATCTTCGGAACACACCGTCCAACTGCGTCGCAAGCTACGCAGCATTGTAGCCAGCCACATGCTGAATCGAAACAAGACTCAGCCTGAGACAGTCGCTGCAGCAGGTGCGGGTCAGCCAGCCAGCGTGCCACCAACCACTCCTCAGAGTGCAGATGTTGTGCGGCAGGCATCCATGCTGGAAACAGATCCCTCTCCGGTGACTCCGGCAGCATTTGAGGCTTTTGACGGCGCTTCAGACAAACCTGAGCCTGGCCCATCAGCCTCGGTTAACTTCGTCGCACCACCCAAGCTGAAAGAAGTTCCAGACGACCTTCCGCTTCAGCCGGTCCCTCAGCAGGACGCTCCTGTCACTGACGACGGACAGTTTCTGCATTTTGGCCCGTCAACAGGGAAAGCTGAGGATTCATCAGCAGAGGCCTTAGCTGAATCAAGCCCTGCCACCTTCAGCCTGGCCGATCGCCCTGTGCCGATCGACTGATGGCCGCAAAACACTTTATTCGTGTCAGACATTATTCTCATTGCCTGAGACGGGCTGCTGTGGACTGAATTCCTGAAATCAGTAGCAGGGGTGAGTACTGGATTTGGCACAGCAAATTTGCTAGCTTGGCAGATGACCTGGTTGAGACCTGCGGACAGCGACAGCAGCAATTGCAGCGCTGTTTGATTTCCGGTCTCCTGTTTCTCAGCAATATCCGGGCTTTGCCCGACGGAGACACGACCAAATGGCCAAGAGCCGACTGAGTAAGCGACGAGAAGCCGAAGCAGCAGAAGCACTGGAAGAAGCTGCTCCGGCAAAAAAGAAAAAGAAGAAGGCTGCCAAGAAGAAGGCGACTCGAAAGAAGGCAACCACGTCGCGCTCACGGCGAGCCAAAGATGTTGCTCCGCGCCGACGTCTGATCTGGGTTGTCTACAGCAGCACGATGCGCGAAGAAGGTCGCTATCCGTACCACGAACGCAACAAGGCAGAAGAGAAGCTGGAACAATTGCTTGCCAAGGGCAAACGACGCTACTTTATTCAGCCAATTAAAGAGCCGCTCGATTCTGAAGGGAATCCAATGACGGAAGAAGTCACGCCTCCCGTCAAGAAGGCTGCAACAAAGAAAGCAGAAGCAAGCAGCGACGGCGAAGAAACACCGAAAGCAGAAGCTGAAGAGTAGTTCATCACAATCTGCTGGCTGTTCGAAAACTGGCTCATCAAGCCCGGTCTGTTGAGGCCGGGCTTTTTCATTGACACGCTCATCTGTGCGAGGCGGAACTCGGATCCGCCAGTGAAATCAGAACACCATGCCTGTTCAGTTGCTCGTTTCCGTTCGGAGCCCGCAGGAAGCTCTCGCCGCATTGGAAGGCGGTGCGGATATCATCGACGTGAAGGAGCCGTCACGCGGTTCCCTGGGAGCAGCGTCTCTCAGTGCCATTATTCAGATCACACAACTCGTCCGTCAGGCCAGGCCAGAGACATGGGTGTCCGCAGCGATGGGCGAGGTTGCCGATGCCAACGATCCTGCAGGCAACGAGACGTCACATGAGTTTCTCGGACAGCTGAACTACCTCAAATGTGGTCTGTCCGGCCTACGCGGTCAGGATGATTCAGTCACCTGGAAGCAAGCCTGGGCTGGTGTTCGGCAGCGTTATCATTCGTCTGACATTACCACGCCATGGGTTGCCGTGAGCTATGCCGACTGGGAACGATCCCGGTCTCCAACACCTTTGGAAGTTCTCGCAGAAGGCGCCCGATTTAGTGCACCAGTCCTGCTGGTCGACACGTTCCAGAAAGACAACTCGAATCTGCTTGACTGGCTGGATGACACCCAACTCCGGCAACTACGGGATGCGACACATGATGTCGGAATGAAGCTGGCCCTCGCCGGAAGGATTACAATAGAATCAATTCCTGACATCTGCAGACACTCACCAGACATCGTCGCCATTCGAGGTGCTGCGTGTGACCAGGGCAGACGGTCCGGAACAGTTACGGCCGAGCGAGTACGAACATTTCGCGCCAGACTGACCAGGCTGGCCCAGTATCCTCTGGAAAACTGCTGAGCTGTGCCGCGACGATCCGCAGAACGCATACCGTTATCACGCGCCGGGCCCTGGTCTCCCGACCACGCCGGCTCCTGACCGACGGGTCTCCTCAGTGATCGCCACAAAGTAAGCAGAACACCAGCAATCCAATGCCTCCCACAGAGGCGCGCGAACACAGAGTGAACAGCAGTTCTCTGCGCCTCAGCGTCACCGCGCGCAGAAAGGCGATTGGGGAAAGCGGACTGACGTCGCGCTGCTTACCTGATGCATCAGCCGACGGCCTCAGGTCGGCGTTCCAGAAATGTGAAATAGACCGTCATCATCAAAGACAGGGACAGGTATCCCATTACACACCAGACGCCTCCCGGCAGCCAGTATTCCAGCCCGAACCAGCCATTGGATTTGAACATGATGGCAGCCGCAATTCCCATTCTGACGGCTTCCGTCGGCACTGCCAGCGGGCGGCGGTCCATCAGCAACGTGTAGGAACAGATGGTTGCAAACAGGAAGGCAGAGTACCATGCAATTTCTGATGCCGAGTGTTGCCCGAAACCCACGACCATGTGATACAGCAGCAGCATGCACAGCACAAACTGGAACCAAGCCCAGATTCGCAGCGCTCCGGACGCATTGGGTTCGTACTTGCTTCGACCGTAGATTGCCGGCCGTTGACGTGGATACTTCTCAGCAACATCGGGGGGACGCCATCCGAGGGGCATGAACCAGATTCGAAGTTTGTCCCACCAGCTGCCCGCGTGCCACGCGTCTTCAGCCAGTCGCCACGCATGAGAGAAGTTGATGATGACAGGGTTCCAGGAATTTGCCGGCGTCAGTGTGCCGTAAATCGGCGGCTCTTCTTCCAGTTCTTCCTGAAATGTTCCAAACAGTTTGTCCCAGATGATAAAAATCTGAGAGAGATTCTTATCGAGATAAATCTCATTGATCGCGTGATGCACACGATGGTGAGAAGGTGTCACCAGAATGTGTTCCAGAAATCCCATGCGTCCAATGAGTCGCGTGTGATACCAGAATTGAGCGAACAGCTGGATCGGAGCGATCACGGCGAATACCTCTGGCGGAACTCCGAGGAACGCCATTGGAATGTAGAGGAAGAAGTAGATTCTCACGAATGCTGACATCTCCTGTCGCAGCGCACAGGACAGATTGAATTCTTCGCTGCTGTGATGCACCACATGGCGGTTCCAGAACAGGTTGACCGAGTGGTTGAACCGATGAGACCAGTATCCCGCAAAATCCATACAGATGAAGGCAACAACGTAAGTCATCAGCGACGACGAAATCTCAAAGTAGCCGATGCGCGCTTCCATCCACTCGTAGCTGACGATTGCAATCGAAAGCCCCAGCAGACTCTTGAGGAGATTCGTCACTCCGGAACTCAGACTGGCAATCACGTCCATACCGCGATTGACCTTCATCCCCATGATTCGTGCCGCGATTGCTTCCACGATAATCAAAGCAACAAACACGGGAATCGCATACGTCAGTGCCTGTGCGTAAAGCTGCATCGCCTGTCTCCTGCTCGTCAAACAGAGTGATCTACAGAGTTTCCAGCAGTCCGGTCAGCAATGCTGGATAGCTGTTCAGATCATCCTTGTGACACATTTCAGTCACCGTATGGATATACCGAACCGGGCACGCAAATGCGACAGTTCGGACTCCACTGCGACTGCGTTGAATCACACCGCCGTCCTGTCCTCCTCGAGGGAGCACGCTGCGTTGACATTTGATGACGGACGAGGCTGCGATTTCCTCAATTTCTTCGATCAACGCAATGTCGGCAATCATCGATGAATCCATGACACCCAGAGCGACACCATCACCAAACACAGTGACTCGATCTTCGTCGGGCACACCAGGCGTCTGGCAGTTCAATGTAGTATCACAACTGATGCCGATATCCGGTTCAATTCCGAATGCGGCGGTGGTTGCTCCGCGCAGGCCGACTTCTTCCTGCACGGTCCACGCCGCGTAGATATCGCAATCATGGTGTTTGAGTGTTTCAAGAGCGCGGATGAGTGCCCAGCAGCCGACGCGATTATCCAGGCACTGCGATACCACGCTGTTGCCAACTTCCCGAAACGGCCCGTCCAGAACCACCATGTCGCCGACCTGAATCCTGTCACGCGCTTCGTCTGCCGACAAACCCATGTCGACGCAGAATTCTGAGACCGGCGGCACTTTCTTCTTCTCGTCATCCGTCGCAATGTGAATGGGCCGGCCGGATGGATTCATGACGCCCGGCAAATCGCCTGTTGACGTGCAGACTCGGACCGTTCGAGCAAACAGATTCCGAGTGTCGAATCCTCCCACCGGATTGACTCTCAGGAAACCCTTGTCGTCGATGTGCCGGACCAGGAATCCGATCTGGTCCATGTGAGCGGCCAGCATCACTCGTCTGTGATTCTTTGCCGGCCTTCCGTCGGGTCGCGCTTTTCGGACGCCGATCAGCGAACCCATTGCATCCGTTTCGACATGGTCGAGGATACCGGAGTATTTAACGTGATCCTCAATCACCTTACGAATGCGGTCTTCGCGACCTGGAACGGAAGGAGTCTGAGTCAGCGTTTCGAGAAGTTCCATGAGCGACTGATCCTGATGAGCTGATTGGATGTAAGTTCAAACACTTCATATTCGGCATCCGTCTGAAAGTCCACAGCGCAACGAAATCCGTTGATGTGTGAGACACATTGTCTCGTTTCATGCGGGAAACGCCGAATGTGCTTTCAACCGTCGTGAAGGCAAACTAGGATCTTCTGTAGCGTCGACATCTCACTGAATTTTCAGGCAGCTTCAAAGATGAAATCACGAAGAACATTCCTTCAACATTCAGCAGTTGCCACCGGCGGATTGATGACGGGGGCATCTTTGTTTTCAACCGCACATGCGGCACCTCAACCGACAACATTACAGGGGCGACTCTACAAGACACTCAAACTGGGAATGATTGGTGTCGAAGGTTCACTGATTGATAGGTTCAACGCCGCAAAGGCGGCCGGATTTCACGGAGTGGAGTTTTCAGCTCCCAATGCGGACGTCGTCGCCGTCAAAGAAGCGATTCAGGAAACCGGCCTGCCGGTTGATGGATCTGTTGTTACCACTCACTGGAAGGTCCGGCACACAGATCCGTCGGCCGCCGTCCGAGCCAAAGCACTGGACACTTTGAAACGAGCCCTCGAAGACACGCACGCTGTCGGAGGCAACACCGTACTGCTCGTGGGAGGCCACGGAAATGACGGCACTCCGGAAGAAGTCTGGAAACGGTGCGTCGACAACGTGAGTCTGGCGATTCCCCTGGCCACACAACTGGGGGTCGTTATTGCTCTGGAAAACGTCTGGAATCATTTCATGTACGATCACCAGGGAGACCGCCAGCAGACGGCGGATAAGTACGTAGAGTTTGTCGATGAAATCAATTCACCATGGCTGGGGATGCAGTTCGATATCGGCAACCACTGGAAGTACGGCAGCATGGGTGACTGGATCCGGCAGCTGGGACGCCGCATCGTGAAACTGGACCTGAAAGGCTTCTCTCGTGCCAAAGACACATTCACGAAGATAGGAGAAGGAGATCTGGACTGGGCCGATGTCCGCAAGGCACTGCTGGAAATCAATTTCAGCGGATGGGCGGCTGCCGAAGTCAAAGGTGGTGATCTGGCACGCCTGAAAGAGATCTCAGCCAACATGGATCAGGTATTCGGACTGACAAACGCGTGACACTTCAGGAAACTCTGGCGGCACACGCCGTTGAAGCTGATGCCTTAACAACAGATCGGCTGGATGCCTATTGCCAGGTTCTTTGGGAGTGGAATTCCCGAATCAACCTTACGCGACACACCAACTACGAATCCTTCGTGACGCGTGACCTGCGTGATTCCCGCCAGCTGCTGAGACATCTCAAGTCGCAGGAATCCGTCCTTGACATCGGTTCCGGAGGCGGCGTGCCAGGAATCGTGATGGCGATTCTGCAGCCCGGTCTGAGAATCTCACTATGTGAGAGCACTCAAAAGAAGGCGGCTGCTCTGGAAGCCATCGTGAACCACCTGAAGCTCCAGGTTCCCGTGTTGGCTCAGCGAGCCGAAGACATCGTGCGACTTCGCGGCTTCGACACGATCACCGCGCGAGCCGTCGCTCCGTTGACAAAACTACTGACCTGGTTTCGACCTCACAGAAACCACGTCAAAAGGCTGGTGCTTATCAAGGGACCAAACTGGACAGCCGAACGAGACACTGCCGAAGAAGCCGGCCTGCTTCGCCGCACTCGGATTGATATCCTCGACAGCTACGGGACGACCGGACATGATGGCGACAGCGTCATCCTGCAAATTCGGTTCACATGAGGCCCCCGATCCGGACGGAGCCATGTTACTTGAGAATGAGTCGCCGCCAGACGGGCTGCTGTACATCATGTATCTGATCCTCCAGCTCATCCACGAGTGGATCAAACATGGCGATTTCAGCCGCGTTGTTGCCCTGTTCGTGCTTTCGGAACAGATAAAGGTACGTGATATTCTGAGGCCGCCAGCGGTGAAAATAGAGTTCATTCTTCCTGCAGACCAGTTGTCGCAGAACGTCGTACTGAGGATCAGTGACAAGACCTGTTCCTGTGCCGCCTGACCGGGCAACGTCTGCAGATTCCAGTTTCGATCCGTCCAGATCGGTCAGTTCCGCGGTAGCCCAGGGGCCTCCCCCTTTCAACATGATGCCAACGGGCGTGGCTCGAACGAAATCTGACCGTATTTCGAATGAGACGTCTGCCTGATTCCATTGTATGTTGCGAACTTCCACTCCCGCTCCAACGACGGTCTGAACTTTGCTGTCGACGATGAGCTGAGCCGGAGTTACTGTTTCATCGAAACACCGTTCGGCAAACATCATCGCCATCCGCTTGTATCCTGCTGCATTGAAGTGCATTCCATTGTCTGTCCACTGCAGCGAAGCCGCTTTGAGGTCTCCATCGAACAACTGTGACGGAGTAAGCAGATTCTGAGCGTTCGCTATCGCTGTGGGAAAATCCGAAAACAGATCAGCGAAGGGCTCATCCAGTTCTGCGGCAACATCCCTCAGCTGAACGGCGTAGTGTTCGATGGCGTGGTTGAATCGGGCAGGACTGGGAATCGGTGGTTCCGCGTACAGCAAAGGATGAGGTGTGACGAACAGAAATCGAGCACCGGTCGTCTGCAGATCACGATGCAGTTTGCGAAGCTGACTCCCAAACTGCTCAACTGCCGGTTTCGCAGCATCTGTCATCGCTTCATTCTGACCGTAACAAAGCACAATCAACGTCGGTTCTTCCGCGCGAATGTGCTCCACCATCTGCTGATATCCCTTCTGAGGTGTATCAAAGATCCCGCGCGAGTCCGCGTAAACTGTGTCACCGCTCCAGCCAAGATTTCGAACTGTGACTCGCTTCCTTCCTGCGCGTGCGGCCAGCATAGATTCGATGTGCCCGTACAGCTGTGATCGTTCGATAAAGGTACCGCCCAGAATGACAACGTGGTCCCGATCATGCAGCTGCAACGGCGATCCATGACTGGCCTCAATGGCGGGTCTCTGCCATTTCCTGGTTTCAACAGCCGCCAGACTGCCGATGTCCAGTGAGTCGAGTTCCCCCACGTCGGCCCACTTGTGAGTGTTAAAATCTGTGTTTTGCCAGCCAACGGGCGGAGCTTCATTCTTTCGCTTCCAGCCTTTGCCGGTTCCGGCCAGGCCTGATGTGCCGTTGTGGTTGACCCAGACAGACACGCCGCCCGGTAGTTGGGATTCCGTACGACTGGCCGCAACAGCCAAGCCATTGTTTCCGGGGCGGACCAGGTCGGAAACATCAAACTGAACCGGCTGACCGGTCGTGAGTCGCTCATTGCGAGCCAGTTGCTGACCATTGAAATACACGGACACCGCTGCCGCATCACCTGCCACCAGCACCTTCGTTGGCTGGCCATTCTCTGCTGCATCCAGAGACACCACACGGCGAAGCCAAACCGCCTGAACTTTCTCGGTAAGCGGTAACACACCAACATCTGCCCTCAGCGTGCTGCTCGCAGCAGCGACCAGCAGGATGACCGCAAGTGATACCAACCGGTTTCGATGAATCATCAATGATTTTCCAGCACGGAGCAGCTGAGAAGCACGAACGATAATAATTCTGCATCGTACCGGGTTGACTCGGTATCGCAACGAAGCACACGAACACCGGGTCGGGTGGTTCTCGGGACGCAGTACATTTTGATGATATGGCACGCATTCGATCAGTTCGTGACGCCGGAGGTGCTGTGACACGCTATCATGCCAGACATTCGACCATTCGTCTTGCAGCGACATCAGTCGTCTCATCCATGGAACCCGACCAGCTTCGGCAACGCATCTGTTTTGGTGCCGCTCAACTGCTGCACAGCCGCCGCGTCCGCAGTTACCACGACGCACGCTGGCAGGCCGCCCGGGCCATCACACGCAGCTACCTGCCCGGCGAATGTCTGCCGACAGATCTTGAGATTCGGGTACGACTCCAACAGTTGATGGGATCCGAAAGCGCGTTCCCGGAAACCCTGCCCGGTTCGGAAACGCCACGGGACGACAGCCTGCCGGACGATCGATTCGATCATTACCTGGCACTTCTCTCGCCGCTGGATCGCGTCGTTCAGCCGAAAGACCTCCACCCGGAAGGCGACGTCCTGTATCACAGTTTGCAGGTGTTCGAGTTAGCAGCTCAATCGCATCCGTGGGATGAAGAGCTTCTAACGGCTGCACTGCTGCATGATGTCGGAAAAGGAATCGATCCCCGGGACAGCCATGAAGCGGGACTTCGAGCCATCAGCGGCTTTGTCACAGCAAGAACGATGTGGCTCATCGAAAACCTTCCGGCTGCACACCGCTATTACGAAGGCGCGCTCGGCGCAAGAGCCCGTCGCCGGCTCGTCTCTTCAGATTCATGGGACGAGCTAAGCTGTCTTGCATCTCACGACATCGAAGGACGCGTGCCCGGACGTTGTGTTCGATCAACCGAGCTCGCGCTGAACCACATTCAAGACCTCGGTTGAGTGGACTGGCCTCTCAGATTGCGATCTGACAGGAAAATGTCTCGGCAGACAACTGGATGAATTCGCCAGAGGCCTCATGGTATTCCACAGAATGTCGAATACGATAGAGATCGTCGCTCGCTTTTATCCTGCCCGTAGTTGGTCGATCCAGCTGCAATCGTGAGGTCGAATACGCATGGACATCCCGTCCGGTAACAAACCAGGCCAGCATCGGTTGTTCATCGCGCGGATCCGTGAATATCTGGGTTCACGCTGTGATGTTGCCAGTGTCGCGTTCTTCCGGGTTGCATTTGCTGCGGTCATTCTGGGCCACGTGTATGTGTACTTCTCGAATGGCCTGATCGAGTATCACTTTGGCGCACCGGAGCACCATTTGAGCTACTTTGGGTTCGAATGGGTTCGTGCATTCAGCTTCGCAGGAATGAGGCGCGTTTACTTCCTCATGGCACTCGCGGCCATTGGGGTCGGCATTGGGCTTTGTTATCGAGTATCGGCAACCCTGCTGTTCATTACATTTACCTTTACGTTTCTCGCGGAAGCGGCGCAGTTTCAGAATCACTATTATCTGATATGCCTGATATCATTCCTGTTGATTCTGATTCCCGCACACAGATCTTTCTCCATTGACGCAATTCTGGTCCCTCAAAGATCCAGCAGCGTGATTCCGAACTGGTGTCGGTTGCTGTTGATATTCCAGCTGTCCGTTCCATATGTCTACGGTGGTCTCGTCAAGCTAAACAGCGATTGGCTGCATGGCATGCCAGTTGGAATGTGGATCTCCGAGCGAAGCGATCTGCCAATCGTTGGCCCGTTGCTCACGGAGCGATCTACTGCCTGGTTCATCAGCTACTTCGGCTTGGTACTTGACCTGCTAATCGTTCCACTTCTGCTGTGGAGACGAACGCGACTCTTCGCTTTTGGCGTCTCAACCTTATTCCATTTGTCCAACTCAATCTTATTCTCGATTGACGTATTCCCCTGGATGATGATCCTGACAACGCCAGTGTTCTTTTCTCCAGGTTGGCCACGCAGGTTTTTTCCTGTCGCTCTGATGCCGACTGAATCAACGGCATCAGATCGCACTCGCCAATCTGGTGGCCTGCACGCGGTCACTGCATTGTTTCTGGTTGTTTACGTAAGTTGGCAGTTGCTCTTCCCGTTTCGCCATTTCCTCTACCCGGGGAATCCGGGCTGGACAGAAGAAGGACAGCAATTCGCCTGGCGCATGATGCTGAGGCGCAAAGAGGTTTTCTTTCGCGTCTACGCGACGGATGGTCCCAGTCGATCCACACTCGAAGTACCTGTCGGTCGATTGATGACGAGCAGGCAAATCATGGAGCTCGCAGTGTCTCCTGATCAGATGGTGGCGTGTGCTCCCTTTTTTGCTGCGAAGGCCTCCGAGGCCGGAATGCGGGATGTCGAAATTCGCGCTGTTGTCCTGACGTCGCTCAACGGTCGAAAGCCTCAGCTGCAAATAGACCCGACTTTAAACCTGTTGACTCAGTCGCGCACAATCTGGCCACAGCCTGGGATTGTTCCGCTAACAGAACCGCTGCGCGATGAGCCGTGGGATGTTCCGTCCGACGAATGGCCGAAGGTACTGAAGATAGATCTTCCATCTGTAACGCCGGGGCGTGAGCAGGCACCCTGAGCCGCATCAACGGACGTCGACCTCGACGGATCACCATTCTGCTTCAAGAATCTGCCGACAGAGCTTTCAACCGGGGCGTTACTAGAAGCGGTCCAAAAACCATAACAGATTGGAATACGAGTTGCGGATTGTTGGCTTTCGAAAGGAGGCCGACATGGCAACGCGATCCCATGGGCACCAGGAGTCGGTGGCCGAAGCGGGA
>Ga0180430_10000384_pt1 | contig 48378 bp, 33 predicted proteins | sample SS_ome_9_FD_132999 | JGI IMG/M metagenome (GOLD analysis project Ga0180430, IMG submission 132999) | Hypersaline lake sediment archaeal communities from the Salton Sea, California, USA - SS_1_S_2 metaG | ecosystem: Environmental > Aquatic > Non-marine Saline and Alkaline > Hypersaline >...
CACCGCCGCCGAAGCCGCCGATGCCGCCGACGCCGCCGATGCCCCCTGCACCACCGATACCGCCACCACCGATACCGCCACCACCGATACCGCCACCACCGATACCGCCACCGCCTGCACCACCGATGCCTGCACCGCCCGCACCGCCACTGGCAAAGGTATAGGTAAAGATGTCAACAAGATTGTTGAAGTTTGGAGCGAGTGACAGCCGCACATATCGACGATCAGCCGAAATAACGGCGTTCACGTTGAGAGTGATACCAGAGTTAATAAAACCAATTTGTGGCTGAAAACCAACGGCTCCCGTCCCCACGACTGGTGACAGACTCGCCACGTAGGGCTGTTGAACCGTGTCGGTCAAGGTCGCTTGCTGGCCGTTGAATAGTGTTACTTTCGGAGCGAACATCACGTTCGCGCGACGATCGGATTGAACCGCTTCCAGAAAGAAGAATGCTTCCAGATCGCTGAGAATTGCCATCCCGACGGACAGACCGCCGGTCGGATCAAAGTTGCCGAATTGAGGAACCCCTAGTTCAAATGACCCTTGCTGGAACTGGATGTCGAAGTCATCCGTGAATGTTCCAGGTGCCTGCAACCCGACCGTCGTGCGGCGGAAACCATCCTGTGTAAAGTTGTTTCGAGGAACAGTCGTAAAGGTTGATGGCAGGAGTCCGAACTGCCCACCACCGATTTGCCCCTGCTGACCAGCCTGACCACCGGCCTGACCACCAGCCAAACCACCGGCAGCACCGGCAGCACCGCCGGCAGCACCGGTCGCTCCGCCGATACCACCCACTCCTGCTGCGCCAGCAGCTCCACCACCCTGGCCACCGCCTTGACCAGCTGCGCCGCCGGCACCTCCGGGCAGCTGAAAGTTGGTGGACCCAAAGGCCGGAACACCAACCGGATCTCCCAGGCTGTCCGGCACGTTGAAGTCAAAGTCAACACCAATGCGTTCGAAGAAATCGTCCGAAACGGCAATGAATCTCACTTCCACAGTGACCTGAAGGTCCTGCAGCTTTCGAAGCTGCTCGAGAAGCTCAACAATTTCGTCATGAACTGCAGGAGTCTGACGTATCACCAGGCTTAACGTGTTCTCATTGTGATGGACCGTTCCGGCACCGCCGTCAATATCCCATGAACCAGGGGCAACGGTTGTCTGCAGCATCTCGATCAGAGCTGTGAAATCAACTTCACCCTCGCGTTGCGACGACGTCTGACTTCCTGATCGAGGCAATCCCCCCGGACCGATCTGTACCCCCAGATCATCGTTGATCTGATAGAGTCCGTTGCTTCCGTTCGAATCTGAGCTGACGGATCCGAACGCTGACGCTTTTGGCACAGCAGACAATGGTACAACCAGATCTGCCACTGGATAAGCTTTTGGTGTGAACGTCTCCTGCTGCAGGCTGTCCGTAATCGTCAGGACTTCGTCTTCCACGCTGTAGACAAGTCCGCCAGACTGCTTCAACAGCAGGTTCAGAGCACTTCGCAGTTGAATGCCATCAACATTGATGCTCACTGATTGCTCAGGCTGCAGTCCGTGAGTTTCCAGAGCCTTCTTGTCAATCACAATGTTGATGCCATGCTCGGTAGCGATGTGCTGAATGATATCAGTCAGAGCGACATCGTTGAAATGCAATGACACCTGCTCACGGAGGCTCTTTTGAATCTGCAGCTCACTTTCAGTCAGATTGCGACCGCCACTCAGGCCATAACCTTCTCGGCGACGTGACAGGCCAAGCCAACTTGGCACATCCGGATGAAACTCGGTGTCACGGGGCCCGGCAAATGAAGTTTCAATTTCATTGAACATGGCCAGATTGCCGTCTGCCTGCCGTTCCCTGGCATCATCATTGAACGCAATCTGCTTCTGCAGTTTGGACTTGCTGAGCATCAGAGTTGCCTGAGGCAGCGTCGGATTCAGATCGTAGGCTTTCTGGGCCACGACTGCGGCTTCTGCGTATCGACGTTCATCATTGAGCCTGTTGTACTCATCAACCAGCTCAGCAAATTCCTGTTCGATACGAATTTCGATTTCGAGTTCCCGCTGAATCGCTTTTTCGATCGCGTCGTTGCGTTCCTGCATTTCGATAATCGGAGCACGGCTTTCTCGCCAGTCTTCCAGTTCTGCGCGGTTCTTCTTCACATAACTTGTGAGTGATCGCACCGATTCTTCGGTCAGTTGTGATTCTTCAATTGCTGCGAGAGTCTGATCCAGAATCAGCAGACCTTCCTCGACATCTTTGTCCTTCAGATCCTGAGCTCTCGCCACAGAATTGGTGACATCACGCCGCATCCGCTGCAACTGAGCATTGTGTTTGTCGGCCGCTGCCGCAAGAGGATCAATCTCGTCAGAAACCTGTTCAATTTCGTCCCGCATAACACTGACCGGACGAACACGATTGTCGCGAATTGTCGCCAGTTCCTGCAGCTGATCGTTCAGCTGCTGACGTCGGTAGCTGTCCAGTTCTCCTATGTTCTTCTTTGCCTCCAAAAAGGCATCGCGAGCCGCCAGATGATCGCCCGACCGCAGGTGACTCATCCCCAGCTGCCACGCATCTTCCGCTGACATCTCTGAGGAGTTCTGCTGTTCGAAGGACACAACATCAACAGCTGGAACTTCTACAGGTGGTGTCACAGGGACCGGAGTCACGCTGGCAGCGGGAATGCTGTGGTCGGTCAGTGGCTTCAGTGCCATCTCTGTCTCTACCGGTTCAGCGAGATCCGTTTCTGCCGATCTCGGAATCAACTGGCAGGCTTCCTCGTCCTGCTGGTCGTCAAACGTATGTGCCAGCTCAGTTGCACCGAAGTCGAAACTTTCGCCTTCGGAAGTTTCAAAGGTCGGAGAGAAGTCAGCGGCTGACGGCTGCTGCGCGTCAAATTCGATTCGCTGGACTGCTCCTGTGAAACGTTCAATGTCGCGTCGCACGAGTGCCGGCGTATCATCAAACGGACCATACGTTCTTCCAAGAGCCTCTGCCTGGTCGGCCAGCTTTGCAGCCAGAGTAAGATTGTCCGCATCCATGGCCGCCCGAGCCTGCTTCAACAACTGATCCGCCTGCTGGCGACCTGTTCCTGTCGTCGCTGCCGCCGGTGCGTTGCGATCTCCTGCGAGGAAAGTCGTTGTGCCCTGTGTCTGGTCGATAGCGGCAAGAATGTCTTCAGGCTTCTTTTCCCAGAGTCCCCAGGCAACATTAAGCTGCTTCGCCTGCATGGCACGGACGCGAGCGAGTTGCACATCGTCCGCCTCCAGTGCGGCGATCGCCTCTTTCATTAATTTCTCTGCACGGCCACGGTTCGGTATGGAACGGCCGTCTGTTGAGGCGGATGCCTGAGGCTCCGGCATGATGGTCTGTAGGTCGCCATCGGCATTCTCCGCTTCGGGATCCAGGCTACTCCAGTCAATCTCTTCCGGCACAGACCAGGCCACTGAATCCAGTGTTCGATTCAGCGAATCGATAAACTGCTTCGGTGTCTGCTCGTTGCTGCGCCAGGCCACGTTGAGTGCTGCTGCCGCTCCGGCAAGTTCGCGGGCTTTCTTAATGTTGCCCTGACTCGCATGCTTGCGAGCACCCTTCATGAACTGCCGAGCCAGTGCGGCGTCACCCGAAGCATCGGATTCCGTTTGAGCTGACAATGTTTGAGATGGATTACCGCCGCTGAACACATACAGCGATGCAGCCATCACTGACACACACGTGATGAAACCGAAGGCCTTGTACACGTGGATTCCTCCTTCAGACAGGCACAGCAGAAATGTTCGGGCTTAACGACTGCAGTCGGCTGACGACAGCAATCAGGCCCGGACATTTCACAGCTGTATTCCTTTGTATTGACTCACGCTGCAACATCCCCGAGTTCGCAGCAAGTGATGAGGATCGGGTTAGTCACCCGCCTCATACCTCCACACGCAACGTGCGCACGGAATCGATGGGGAGTGAGTTGATACAGCGACCAAACAACAGCGGTCAATACGATGGCAACCCCATGGGACCCGATTTCTTTTCGGTTTTTCTCAAAGAAACCAGGCACCGGCAGCGGCTGCCGAAGACACACGTCCAGTGACGTTCTCTGGCCGAAAACGCTCTGGAAACCCGCAGCAGTAACTGCCTGCAGCACGCAAACAGAGCTTAGATATCGTTCCTCACAGCATTGGAATCAGCTGAATCATCAGGAGGCCATGCAAACCCACAATTCGGAAGGTTCGTTGTCGATCCGAGATACAGATACACCCAGGCATCCACGCGTTCTTCCGGATCTGCAAGCGATTGCACAGAAATCATTTCACGAGCATACAGGCCCTCTGCAACACCTTCCACTTCATCACAAACCGCCAGGCACTCATCGCTGACACCGTAGACTTCCCCCTGAACGGCCAATCCATCGTCGCTCGAAACAAGCCCCGGATAACTGCCACAATCCAGCAGACGGTAGCTGTTGACGGTTACTGCAGTCCCGTAGAAAGACTCATCCTGCAAAACGGGGTGACGCACGAAACCTCGTTTCAAAGTTCCGTAAACAAACAAAAGCTGCTGCTTCAACTCCGCGCTCCCCTCGTCCCACAGAACATCCAGCAACTATTCCAGGGCCGCTATCTCGTTGAGATTTTCGGGGATCCGCTGAAGCTGGCCGGTACCATCAATCAACGCCACCGTGGATGTTGCTTCACAAAGAAGTTCGTTGTCGCGCATGAGTCGATATCGGTGCTCAACCCGTGCCGGAGTCGTCCGGATGATCTCTGTCAACAACGTCAGCTGGTCGTCGTACCGAGCCGGCTTTTGATACTGAATTTGCAACTTCACAACCACAAAATACATCTGAAGCTCCTCCATTCGGCGATAACTCCCCCCCTGAGCCCGAAACAGCTCCGTCCGGCCGAGCTCGAAATAATTGAGGTAGTTCGCGTGGTGAAGAAATCCCATTGCATCGGTTTCGCAGTAGCGCACAGCAATCGAAATCGAGTGTTGGAGCAGCACGTTGAGGTTCCGGGGCAGGAAGCGTGACAGGACAGGAATTCCGGCAGATTGTTCCAGCTGCGGCTGGAAGACGCACGCCGGATCAGCGGAAAAAGCTCTCCGAGCCACGACAACTGACTGACTCGCTTTTTCAGATGTCAATATAGGCAAGTTGTTTGACAGCAAACGGCTCCATGACGTACGGTTCGCAGCTTACAGAAGCCTCCAATGTTCGCCATTATTGGCAGATTAACCTGAAGCAGCTCGCCCACATGTTGGACGAGTCCCCTCAAACTGTCTGTGTTTACATCAAGGAGATTAGAATGAAGCATCTGAGTGTGCTTGCAACATGTGCCATGTTGAGTCTGGTGACGACGGCAGAAGCCGGTCGTTACACGTTCTACAGTAGTTACAGTAATGGATCGATCGTTGTCAGCTCTTCCAGTTGTGGCAGTTCCTCCTGCGGAGCATCGCCTGTCGTCTATTCCAGCTCCTGTGGTTCTTCATGCGGTACTGTCGTCAGTTCGTGTGGCAGCAGCTGCAGTCCGGTCATCAGCTCGTGCAGTAGTTGTGCCCCTGTTGTCAGTTCGTGCAGCAGCTGCGAGCCTGTCAGTTGCTGTAGCGCCCCCGTGGTCAGTAGCTGCGAACCCTGCGTTTCGTCATGCTCTTCCAGTTGTGAGCCGGCTCCAACATGTGTCTCATCCTGCAGTACATCCTGCGAGTCCAGCTGCAGCAGTTCGTGTGAATCAGCTTGCAGCACCAGCTGTGAGTCCAGCTGCATATCCTCCTGTGGTAGCTCATGCGAAACGTCTTCATGCGAAGCATCATCGTGTGGAACATCATCCTGCGGCTCAGCTGGATGCAGCAGCTCGGGCTGTGGAGCGGGCGGATGCTCCGCACCAGCGGCTCCGGCCACTGAAGAACCTGCTGTCGAAGATGCACCTGCACCACCAGAGGAAGCAGCCCCCGCAGATCCGGCACCTGCAGAAGAGGCGGCTCCAGAGGCCGAGCCAGCTCCTGCTCCAGAGGCAGCTCCAGAGGCTTAAAGACGCTGAGTTTGCAGTGACAAACTGCTGCAGACAACGATTGGGTTGAAACGCGGAATGCGTACCAGGAAAAGACGGCACGAAGCCGTCTTTTTTTATTTCTGCAGAAGCAGTTCGCGTGCGAAATTCCAGCCGGATATGCATACTCAGAACAGTGCTAAAGGTCTTTTCGACCAGCGAGCCAAAGGCCAAACGAGTCAAGTATGCAATCGGTAATACGATATCCTGCCTCACGACTCCTGATCTGCGTGGCGTTCCTGCAGTGTGTCAGCCACCAGATTTGTCACGCTCATCCGACTTCTCATGTTGACGGCTGGATCCGCGTCAGTGATCAGATCGCTGTTCGACTTACGTTGTTTCTGGACGACGTTTTTGCGACGCAGGATCACTTACGGTCTTCAGCGGACTCAGTCGTCTCTGCAACAGATGCCAGCATTGTTCTAACGAACTTTAAGGCACAGCTTCCTGAACTCTTTTCAGTGTATGACGGGCAAGGCAGGTTGCTTTCCGCAACACACGTCAGGTCGCCTCGCTGGAAGATTCCTTCGGGCGGAGTCAACCTTCAGGCAGACGCCGGACTCCGACTGACCTGGGAACTCAGCTACGACTGGCCCGCTAATTCCACTTCGTTCTCAGTCCGGCACAGGTTTACACAGCACGGGACTGACTCACTACCTGATGTGAGCAAGGCGACTCTGCCTGCCGAACTTCGACTGCGCGTTCGCAGTGACAAGTCTGGTCGCCGTATCGCTTCCGCCATCAGCCATCATTGGCCTCACACGATTGTTCTTCCGGAAGCGATGCCGGACTCACATTCGAGGCAAAACGAAGTGCCGACGACGGCGACGTTTGTGCTGCTTCCAAACAAACTCATCCATGAGTTTTCACTTCCTCTGCTTCAGGCTCCCATCACTGACGATTTGGAAGAGGCAGTTCCAGATCTGTCGACAACCCGCGAACACAACGAAACGCCGAAGGATATCGTTGCGATCGCTGAGTCGTGGGCCAAAGCGAACCTCTCTTTGATGATTAATGGCACGCCGGCAGTTCCCGAAGCGTACTTTGTTCAACTGCTGACAGCAGAAAACTCCCCTCTACCTGCTTCAGCGTCTGTTCCATCTGTTGGAACCCGGCTCGGTATTCGATCGCTTCACACGATCGACTGCGCCCCCGCACGTGTTTCCGTCAACTGGACTGGCATGTCGCCGGATCTGCGACAAGTCGTTGTTCATTCACAAGCCGGTTCGACGGCCCAAACGCAGATAATCGATCAGCACGACAACGCTGGCCGGATATCCTACGACTGGACCGTTCCTCCGACGTCCGTCAGCAGCGACGATCCGACAACATCTTCATTTGATGAAATCGATCACTCAGCGGCATCAAACAGCTTCTGGAAGCAACTCGGCCCCACCTCATGGGTTTGGCCGGTTGCCTGCGTTAGTCTGCTGGCTGGATTGTGCATCAGCTTTACCGGATCAAACCGCTGGCGGCATCTTCGAAGAGCGGGAATCGCAATGGTCGCTGGATCTTGTCTTTTCATGGCCGCAATCGCACACTGGTCAGATGTCCATCCGGACGCCGGTTCAGCAACATCGCTCGTGGATTCCATGCTGAAACAGATCTATCACACAACACTCATCGAACAGGACGAACTGCGCGTTCAGCGACTCAGCAATGTCCTCACACATGACCTGGTGGAAACACTACATCAACAGCTGGCCACCGCTGAGGCTCAACCCGACACCTCACCTCTTGTTCAAATTGATGAGGTTCAGCTGACAAAGTGCAGGACGCGATCGTTTTTCGCTCCTGAGTCGGCTGACTTTGATTGTGCATGGCAGGTGAACGGCCAGGTTTTTCACTGGGGCCATCGGCATCAGCGGCAACTACAGCTTTCCGGAATGATCAGGCTGGATACATCAGACGACCGAATTCGGATCTCCCAGATTTCTCTTGAGAACGTTCAGCACACCGATGTCCGCAACGTTCAGACAACAACATCCCGCCAGCAGTTTCTCACCAGTGGTCTGTCATCCTCACAGGTCCTCCGCAAAACTTGCAATCGCCAGGTGGCCAACTAGACTTATCAGAAGCGTCTGGCAACAGGAAATCGGCCCGGTTGCAGCAATCACAGAATCAGCCAGATCCCCCTCATCCTCCCACTCCACGACTGTCATTTCTGTCGCACGTGCAACTCACTGACCTGACACGTCATTACATTCGGAGTCAGTCCATCGGGCATGGCTGACAGCGAAATCCGCAGGAATCGTTTCATGACCACATTGAGAACTCTGTGCGCTCTCCTCTGCCTCAGCTCGACCCTTACTGCAGCCGACTGGCCTGCCTGGCGTGGTCCCGAGCATAACGGTGTCTGTCGGGAAACCGGGCTGGTTGAAACATGGGATCCGGAGAAAGGAACCAACGTTCTTTGGGAATCACCCGTTGGCGGACGAGCGGCACCTGTTGTGATGAATGGTCGCATCTACCTCCAATGCCGGACAAATCATGATGTCAGCAATGGCAGCGAAGAACTGATCCACGCTCAGGAACAGGTCGTGTGCCGTGATGTCAGCAATGGTGACATTCTCTGGGAAGACAGGTTCAACGTCTTTCAAACTGATATTCCAGCTCCGCGAGTCGGGTGGGCACCAATGGCCGGCGACCCGGAATCCGGCAACGTCTACATGCATTCTGTCAGCGGCCTGCTGCGTTGTTACGACGCAGACGGAAACGTGCAGTGGGAAAAATCACTGTTCGAGGAGTACGGCAAGATCAGCGGTTACGGAGGACGAACTCAGGCTCCAATTATCGACGAAGATCGAGTAATCGTCGGCTTCTTTGGACTCAACTGGGGTGATTCTGCCAAGCCACCACCAAAGATGACGTACTACGCATTCAACAAACTGACGGGTGAACTGCAATGGACGTGCCCCGTAGGCGGACCACCCAAGGACACCAACTACTCTCACCCGGTGATCGCAGTCATCGATGGGCAGCGACTGCTGATTGGAGGAGGAGCAGACGGTGGCATTCACGCGATCAATTCCCGCAGCGGTCAGCCGATCTGGTCCTTCCGCATGTCACGTCGAGGACTCAATGCGGCTCCTGCTGTTGTTGGCCACCGTGTCTACATCTCTCACGGTGAAGACAACATCGACACAACAAACTTCGGACGCATTGAGTGCATTGATGGTCGAGGGAAAGGCGACATCACCGCCACCAATAGCATCTGGCGCGTCGATGGCATCAAGGCCGGTTACACGGGGCTGCTGGTGAACGATGGAATTCTATACGTCGTCGCGGACACCGGACGACTTTACGCCTACGACAGTGAGTCGGGGAAAGCTCTATGGGATTACTCACTGGGGACCGTTGGCAAAGGTTCTCCGGTCTGGGCCGATGGCAAGCTGTACGTGATGGAAGTCAACGGGAACATTCACATCCTTCGACCGACTCGTGAGAGTTGCACGTCGCTGTCACATGTCACATTGAAGGCCTCAGACGGAACAGGCCTCGACGAAATCTACGCAACTCCCGCCATCTCCAACGGACGCGTCTTCTTTGTCACTCGTGATCGCACGATTTGTATCGGCAACGAATCGGCTGGACAGAAACAGGAATTTGACATCCCTGCTCTCGAAGAAGGCGAAGGTTCCACCGATGTTGCTTCGATCCGAATTGTCCCTTACGAAACGCGCGTGTTTGGTGGGGGGGCAGTCGACTACAAGGTCGTTGGATACAACGAACTCGGACAGCCACTGGGAGAGGTCGACGCCGAACTGACTCTGGGCGAAGGCTGGTCCGACACCACTCTGGACGGAAAGACGGTGACTGTCGCAGAAGACGCCAAAGAACAGGCTGGCACTCTGACAGCCAGACTGGGTGACGTCACAGCAACCGCACGTTTGAGAGCTTTTCCGAAACTCCCGTGGAAATGGAACTTTGAAGGCTACACCGGAAAACGAGTTCCTTCGACGTGGATCAACGCCTTCCTGAAACTGCAGCCCAACGAAGTTGAGGGCACAACAGCACTCAAGAGAACACCGGGCCGAGGTCGTCCCAGTACGTACTTCTGGATCGGCATGCCGGAGATGAAAGAGTACACCGTACAGGCCGATGTTCTGATGAAAGATCAGAAACGCAAGATGGCCAACATTGGAGTGACCGTCCATCGGTACAACTTCATCCTCAAAGGCAACAACGGACGACTGGCCATTCAAAGCTGGGCACCCCATCTGAGAATGGCGAAGGAGATCCGATTTCGTTCGAAGCCGAATGTCTGGTACACGCTCAAAGCAACAGTTCGCATCGAAGACGATGGAGCACACGTGATGGGCAAAGCATGGAAGCAGGGCGATCCGGAACCGGAAGAGTGGACACTGGAAGTCGTGGATCCTCATCCGAATCTCGAAGGCAGCCCCGGACTCTATGTCTACAACCTCGCTGACAGTTACTACGATAACGTGATCGTGACGGAATAACGGTCGACAGACAGAGCCAGATGCTCTGCCGGACGACATCATCCCCAAGCCAGTTCAATCGGAACACACACAGGAATTGTTCAAATGACACGTCGACTGTCCGCACTGATGGTCTCGCTGTTCGCTTCTTTGCTGGTCATTGGCTGCACTGATCCGGCATCAGAATCAGGGTCCGGTACCGCTGCTTCTCCTGAAGTGGCTGCTCCACCGGATGAGTCGCTGGGAACTCCAACGACCTCCATTGAAGAGAAGGCCGAGGAACCAAAGCCTGAGGAAACAAAGCCTGAGGAACCAAAGCCTGAGGAACCTGCCGAGGAGACGCCGGCCCAGGCTTCAACCGCTGGGGACTGGCCAATGTGGGGTGGCACCAGCAGCCGCAACATGACTAACAGCACAACAGGCATCAACCTGGATATCGAACCCCCGGAATCGGGTGAGGGCGGAACGGGCGTCACCTGGAGCGTTCCACTTGGTTCACAAACCTACGGGAACCCGGTGGTGGCTGACGGCAGAGTGTTTGTTGGTACCAACAACGGAAATGAATACCGAGAGAATCACAAAGGCGACCGTGGCGTCATCCTTTGCTTCGACGAGAAAGACGGAAAGTTCCTTTGGCAACTCACTCGTGAAAAGCTGGCGGCTGGTCGAGTCAACGACTGGCCGGAACAGGGAATCTGCTCCACGCCGTGCGTCGAGAATGGCCGACTCTACGTTGCCACCAACCGATGTGAACTGATGTGTATCGACATCGAAGGATTCCACGATGGTGAGAACGACGGTCCGTATCAGGATGAAGTCGACAGCGAAGAAAATGATGCCGACATCATCTGGGTGCTGGATATGATCGAAGAATTGGGTGTCTTCCCGCACAACCTCGCAACTTCATCTCCTCTGATTCACGAGAACCTCGTCCTGTTGACCACATCCAATGGAGTCGACGAAGCACACCTGGAAGTCCCGTCGCCACGCGCCCCCAGCTTCATCGCAGTCAACAAGGAAACCGGCGAACTCGTCTGGGAAGCAGACTTCCCGTCCATGGATTCACGAGCGCCTGAGAAGTTTGCAAACATCCTTCATGGCCAGTGGGGCTCCCCTGCTCTGGCGACGATCAATGGCAAGGCTCAGGTGTTTATGCCCGGTGGAGACGGTGTCCTGTATTCTCTGGACGCCCTCAGTGGCGAACTGGTCTGGTGGTTTGATCTCAATCCCAAAGACACCGTTTGGGAACTGGGAGGCCGAGGAACCCGCAACGCCATCATCTCGACGCCCGTTGCAATCGGTAACGACGTGATCCTTGCAGTTGGCCAGGATCCGGAACACGGTGAAGGAGTCGGCCATCTGTACAGAATCGATGCCACAAAGACCGGCGATGTCAGTCCGCAAATCGCCGATGGCGATGGCTGGGCCGAAAACGCAAACAGCGCCCAGATCTGGCACTACGGTGGAATTGACGAAGATGGAAGCATTACCGACGAAGAAGGCGGCCTGATCTTTCGCCGTACCATGTCGACCGTCGCAATGGCCGATGGTCGTTTGTACGCTGCCGATCTCAGCGGATTCCTGCACTGTATCGACTACGAAACCGGGACACGGAAGTGGGTCCATGATACGTTTGCTGCTGTCTGGGGTTCTCCGATGGTGGTCGATGGACGCATTCTGCTGGGCGACGAAGACGGGGAACTGGTCATCCTCAAAGCGGGTGACGAAGAAGATGTCGTTGCCACAATGCAGTTTGACAGCGCGATTTACAGCACACCAACCATCGCCAATGGTACGCTGTTCATCTCGGATCGCTCCCGACTGTACGCATTCGGGATTCAGTAGAACCCGCTGCAAACAGTGCCATAGAAACGACTTCCAGTTACAACACCGCGTCGAGTCAAACCGGCGCGGTGTTTCTGTCGCATGCATGGTACCCGCAAGCCCGGATTGCTATGGACACGATTACGCGATTGAGAGTAATCTCGCGCCGTAGTCGCCGAACGGGATCGTTCCCGGCGGATTCTGCACAATTCTGACGGTGGCTGAGTCACCGCAACATGGTCGGAAGTCGCCCTGGCGGCAACCGTTCCGAAGGACCGGATACCATGGATTCCATCTGCGCTCGATTTGCGATTCCTGCTTTCATGCTGGCCATCGCTGGTTGCTACCATCCCACTCCATACGGTGGCTGGCAGGGTCAGCCGCAGTACATTGCCCCTCAGCAAGGCCCGGGTTATATGCAGAATCCCGGAACACTGGTCATTCCGGAATCCAACGCTCCGTTGCATGTTCCGGGATCATCAACCAACACGTACGATGATCCGTACAACAGCAATGAGGAAACAGACGGATTCCGCACCGACCCAAATGGCTCCTACTACGGCAATGACGGAGGCGTTCCAGCACCTCAGGAACCAGGAAGCGGGTCGGACAGTATGTTCGATAAGGACTTCGGAACGTAGGACTGGTCAGATCTGATAGTCCGGCCAGTGATCGGGGCTCTGATCCTGGTATCGTCGCAGCCGCTGAAATACCCAGTGGATCAATGCGCCCCACAAGACGGGCAATACCACGCATCCACCAACGTACAAGACCGTATTCATGCTATGGTCCGAAGCCCAGACTGCGTTCAATGCTGCGGGACTGAGGCGACATCACGTTGTTCCACCACCAGTTGTCCGTTTCCGTTTCAGTCTGACTGTTCGGTCGTCCTTCGCGCATCATTTCGCCCCATTCATCGTAGGCGTCTTCCGCGTTCGGATCTTCCGTGTCATCAAAAGGGCGAGGACGGAACATGCGCATGGTACGCGTCATGTTGTCTCCCACATCAGACATCATGGTGCAACCCGTTGACGAGCCCATCAAAATCATAAAGATGGCCAGAAACACTGAACGTTTCATCTTGTCACTCCGTCACATTTCACCATGCCGACAATGGCATACTGGTTCGGCCAAACGTGGCACAGGCCGCCGAGTCTAGGGCGGAATCCAGCCGCGCCCAGAGGAGTCTGCTGTTCTTATGGATCCACTTGATATCCTGGTCGTGGCTCCGCACCCCGACGACGCCGAAATCAGCGTAGGCGGCCTGATCGCAGTTTCACGCCGGCAGAATCTGCGCGTTGGCGTCATCGATCTCACGGATGGCGAACCAACACCTCACGGCACAATCGAACGCCGTGCAGCGGAAACAGCAGCGGCCACGGAAGCCCTCCAATTGACTTGGCGCAGGAACCTCGGTCTGCCCAACCGTAGTCTTCAACCCACGCTGGATGCTCGACGTGCGCTGGCTGAAGTATTCCGTCTGACGACGCCTCAGATCATTGTGGCTCCCTATTGGGAAGACGCTCATCCGGATCACGTCACGGCCAGTAGCCTGGTGGACGACGCGCGATTCTGGTCAAAGCTCAGCCGATCCGACCTGGATGGTGAACCGTTCTGGCCTCCCCTTCTGCTGCACTACTTCAGCATTCACTTGCGAATCCATCCATCAGCATCGTTCGTGATTGATATCAGCGATGCGATTGAGCAAAAGATGGCCAGCGTCGAAGCATGGCACAGCCAGCTCATCGAAGGACGGTCGGATGAATTTCCAACGGTACTGGACGACATTCGAGATCGCGCGCGTTACTGGGGCTGGACAATCGGTCGCGCCTATGGAGAACCACTGGTCAACCGGGAGCAGGTTGGCCTGAGTTCTCTCTCGCACCTGTTGAAGTGATACAAAGTCAGACAAGCCGACTGAAAGTGCTTCAGTCATCATCAAAGACGACAATGTCTTCGATGTCCTCGTCGGCGAAACTCTCATTCAGATTGATGACCGGTTCTGACTCAACCGGCTCCGCAGGTTGAACCGTCAGTTCCTCGTCGGGAGTCTTATTCCCACCATCAGACTCAAGAGTCGTTTCTTCCACTTCGTCAGGTTCATCGTCGAAGATGGGTACCTGTTCGATTGGTTTGGGGGGATTGTCCAGGTCGATGACTTCAATCCCTGATCCCGCCAGATCGGATAATCCTCCGGCAGCAGATGCACTCGATTTGGGGGGGAGCTTTCGTACTCCATTTGGAAAGAAGTGGAACTGAACATCGCCAATGGCGACCTGATCCCCGTCCCTCATCTCCCCTTCCATATCAACCCGTTTACCGTTGATCCATACACCGTTCGTACTCCCCAGATCACGGATCAGGTAGGTCGAATCGGATTGCACCAAACAACAATGCCGACGAGAGATCTTCTTGCTGCCAGTGATGACCACATCACACTGTTCGGCACGACCGACCAGAATCACCGCGCGGTCAATCGGAATTGGCTTGCTGTTTTTTAATGGCTGCAATACTGCGACCACAATCGGACTCCCGCAGATCGAAACGAGAACGCGCCTCGATTCTGCAGTTTATGGCCTGGACGTGCCACTAAAATGCCCGTTCGTCCGGTAGAATCCGAGGAAACCAACTCCCTCCGTGGCAGATCGCTTCCGAACAAGACGGTTGCAGCAAATCTGCCGTCATCAGCCGGGGCCACTGTCTCAGTCAAACGTCCGCGATCTCTAATGAATCTGTTTGCCGCACAGGAAGAATCGAATCGCCGCAGTGCTCAGCCACTGGCAGCCAGGATGCGCCCACAAACGTTGGAAGAATTCACCGGCCAGTCACACCTTTTGGGAGACGGACAGCTCCTTCGACGCATGCTGGATGCCGATCGCATTGGTTCGGTGATCTTCTACGGACCACCGGGAACCGGAAAGACGTCGCTCGCCGAACTGATCGCTGGTCACACGAACCGGCGTTTTCACCGACTGAACGCCACCATGGCCGGCGTCAAAGATGTGCGTGCCATCCTGGAGACGGCGCGAGATCGTCTGGCGTCCGACGGCCAGCAGACCGTTTGCTTCATCGACGAAATCCACCGCTTCAGTCGGAGCCAGCAGGACATTCTGCTGCCGGACGTCGAAGAAGGCAGCATTTCGCTCATCGGAGCCACCACAGCCAACCCGTTCTTCTCGCTGGTGGCACCACTGGTGAGCCGAAGTCAGGTCTTTGAGTTCCGGGAACTTGAAAACCAGGACATCCGCGACCTGCTCGTCCGCGCGCTGAGTGATTCGGACCGAGGACTGCAGTCGCACGATGTAAATGTCAGCGATGAGGCACTGGATCTGCTTGTTGAACTCTCCGACGGTGACGCAAGACGGGCACTCACGGCACTGGAAATCGCCGTCCTGTCTGTTGCCGGAACAACCCGGAAGGTGGATCTTACGGTTGCCCGTGAATCGGTTCAGCAACGCATCCTTCGATTCGATCCATCCGGAGACGATCACTATGACGTTGCCAGCGCGTTTATCAAGAGCATCCGTGGCAGTGACCCCGATGCCTCGCTGTACTGGCTGGCTCGTATGCTGGAATCAGGCGAAGACCCGCGTTTCATTGCCCGGCGGCTGGTGATTGCTGCTTCAGAAGACATCGGTAATGCAGATCCTCAGGCGCTGCTCATTGCGAACGCCGCATTCCATGCCACTGAGAATATCGGAATGCCGGAGTGCCGAATCAATCTGGCTCAGGCAACCACGTACCTTGCGTGCTGTCCGAAATCAAATGCGTCCTGCACCGCCATCGACGCAGCACTTCACGATGTCCGCACTCAGTCCGTTCTTCCGGTACCAACTCATCTGCGAGACAGCCATTACAAAGGAGCCGCACAACTGGGACACGGAGGAAACTACCAGTACCCTCATGATGCACCGGATGGCTGGTGCGATCAGGATTATCTGGGTGTAGAAAAGACATACTACGAACCCACTGATCGCGGCCACGAAGCCGTGCTCCAACAACGTCTCCGGGAGCTTCGACAACGTCGCATGTCCAGAAAAAATGACGGCTGATTCCACCTCAACAGATCGAACCAGGAGCCCGGTCCGGATTGTCGTGTGGGCGTTCCTGGCAATCGCGACAACATGGATGTGGTTCGCATTTCTTGCCTCCAGATACCCATCTGGCAGTCTGGCCTACGAGCGCAGCTGGATCGAATCAATGCGCTCCAGCAAGGATCCCACACACCTTGTTGGTCCAAGAATTGTCGAAGAAACGTTTCGTGATTTCTCAGCACTGGGAGGATATGCCGTCGTCATCTGTGTAATCACTGCCTTTGCAGTCTACACCGGACTCCGTTACGGAAGGAGTAACGTCCGTTTCTTCCTGATCACTGTCCTCGGAGGTTTTGGCTGCAGCATGCTGCTGAAACTCGCGTTTGGTCGGGAACGCCCGACAACCGTTCCTCACCTGTCTTTTGTTGCAACAACCAGCTTCCCCAGTGGTCATTCCATGATGTCTTCGATCGTCTATCTCACGATTGGCTTGCTGTTGTCACAGAGATTCACGGACCGAAGGCTGCGTCGGCTGTTTCTGTCATTTCCATTTGTTCTGACAGGGTTGGTGGGGTGCAGTCGAGTTGCCATGGGTGTGCACTATCCCACAGATGTCCTTGCCGGCTGGACAGCCGGGCTGCTTTGGACTGCAATCGCGTTTCAGCTGCAGAATCTGATTACCGGAACTTCAGCTCAGCCGGTTTCGTCAATCACCAACGGTGAATGAACCACCAGATTGGCAGTAGCCAGGGAATGAACTCAACGCGACACCCACATTCTACCTGTTTTCTCACGACGTGTCGGATTTGTGAAGATCCAGGCAGGGTTTGCCCGAAGACCCCATATCGATGCAGAATTGGTCTGCACAAACGGGACATCGTTGCCTAAACTGGCCGAGTCGCTGGGTCATGTTCTGCCACTACGGGTTCAGTGTGAGCAGACAGTTTCCTGTCGCATTCCACCGACATCATGGAGGGTTCTATGCCGGGTGTTGCTCCAACAAACGGTAGCAGTGAAAAGTGTGCAGAATTAATTCGCGAACGCTGCGGAGTCATGATTCACGAGCTTCATGCCAGGATGGAAGACGGTGAGATTCGAATTACCGGTCAGATTGGTTCATGGCACGGAAAACAGCTCGCCAGCGAAGCGGCTCGTCAATTGTTCCCCGGGATGCGTGTTGACAATAAACTGACGGTCGTCAAGCCACGGTAAACCGCATTCCCCCGCACTCAGGCATTGCGTCAGATCACTACTCTCTAGTCAATGTCATCGATCGGCGGTTCTGCCTCTGACAACGCTGCCAGCAGTTCGCTGAGTACCGCAACACCGTCAGCCTCGTCCGATTCCAGTGGCCAGTAGGCATCATGGTGGTCCACAATCCGTAGATGCCCCTCGTGAAAGTACGACAGCATCTTGATCAGTCTGGCGTCCCGATATCGCAGGACAGCGTATCCATCTTCCAGATGAATATTCTCCAGTTTCCAGCTGAGTGCTCGCAGGTTGAGTTCCCGCAGCTTCAGCATTCGTCTGGCGGGGGCTGGCACCGGGCCGAAACGATCTCGAAGTTCTTCTTCCAGTTCCGACAGTCGCTGCAGTGAATTCGTTTGAGACAACCGACGATAGATCTCAATTTTCAGCTTCTGCTCGGCGACGTATCGGTCCGGAATGAACGACGATACGGGGAGCTCGATCCTCACGTGTGCCTGGTAACGCAGCGGCTGATTCTTCTGCGAACGAACGGCATTCTCCAGCAACTGGCAATACAATTCATAGCCGACGGCCGCGATGTTGCCACTTTGTTCGGTCCCCAGAATGTTTCCCGCACCTCGAATCTCCAAATCTCGCATCGCGATGCGAAAACCGGCTCCCAGTTCGCTGTACTCTTCTATGGCTTTCAGACGTCTGGTGGCTTTGGTCGTAACCACCTTTCCTTCTTCCAGCATGAGATAGCAATAGGCGCGGTGCCGATCACGCCCAACACGTCCGCGCAACTGATGCAAATCAGCCAGACCATAAATGTCAGCCTGATGAATAATCATCGTATTCGCGTTGGGGATATCCAGGCCGCTTTCAATAATCGTCGTCGCCAGCAGGATATCGGCTTTGCCTCGCACGAAGTCCAGCATGGCTACCTCAAGTTCCGTCTCTTTCATTTGTCCATGAGCGATCGTCAGAGTCGCCTCTGGAACAATGTCGCGAATTCGGTTCGCAATCTCCTCAATATCATGCACGCGATTATGCACGAAGTAAATCTGCCCACCTCGGTTGAGTTCTCGCATGATGGCACTGCGAATCAGTGACTCGTCAAATCGTCCGACGCGTGTTTCAATGGGCATGCGATCGCGCGGCGGAGTCGTCAGGCTACTGATATCTCTTATACCCAACAGCGACATGTGCAGCGTTCGAGGTATCGGAGTAGCAGTCAGGGTCAGAACATCGACCTCGAGCCGCAGGTGCTTCAAACGATCCTTGACCTTCACGCCGAATTTTTGTTCTTCGTCGATGACGAGCAGGCCCAGATCCCGAAACTGCACATCCTTCGACACCAATCGATGGGTCCCGATCAGAATGTCGATGGCTCCGCTTCTGAGCTCCTTCAGAATCTCCCGTTGCTCTGCTGCTGTCCGGAATCGTGAGAGCACCTCAACCTTTACGGGGAACTCGGCAGTTCGTTCTGAAAATGTCCGATAGTGCTGTTCAGCAAGAACCGTCGTCGGCACCAGAACCGCCACCTGCCTCCCATTGTCGACCGCCTTGAATGCCGCTCGCATGGCCACTTCGGTCTTTCCGAAACCGACGTCTCCGCAAATCAGCCGGTCCATCGGCCTGGGCAGTTCCATGTCGTGTCGGAACTCACTGATCGCTGTGAGTTGATCAGGCGTTTCGGCAAACGGAAATGCCTGTTCGAATTCCGTCTGCATCGTGGAATCCGGACCACACTGCAATCCAGGTTTGGAATTTCGTTCCGCCTGCAGCTTCAGCATGTCCGAGGCCATGTCCGTCACCGCCTCAGCGATCTGCTCCTTTTTCTTACCCCAGGCCGTTCCGCCAAATTTCGACAGCTGAGGCGTTGTCTTCGCCGGACCAATGTACTTCTGGACCAGGTGAATCAACGTCGCCGGCACGTAGACAATCAGACCGTCCCGGAATTCCAACAGAAGATGTTCTTCCTGTTCCCCGTCCTTCTCCATCATGGACATACCGCGATAACGCGCGATTCCCTGCGTCACATGAACGACAAGATCGCCATCACGCAGGTCGAGGAAGCTGTCGATGGCGCGGGAATCAGAAGTCCGTCGACGAGATCGAATCCGCCGTGACTGGGACCTGGCGAACAACTCGTTGTCACTGACGACCGTAATGTCCTGATCCAGCAGACGGTAGCCGGACTGCACTCGACCAACACACAGTCTTGTCCTGTTCAGCAGCTGCAGCTCTTCGTCACGCTCAGTGATCAGCTCATGCAACCGCTGGCGTTCGCCATCGTTGTGGCAACACAACAGCAACCTACCGTTTGCCCCAAGTGATTCAGCAAGGTCTACCAGTGCGTCCTGGCCAGCGTCTGAGAACCGTTCCAGCGACTCAACGTGCAGATGACAGTGAGTCTCATAGCTGTCAGCGGCGAGCGCATCCACGGTAACAGATGGAAACTCTGTCAGGCGTGCCATTGTCGCGTCGACACTGAACATCCCGACGGGACTGGCCAAACGCTGCAGATAGAGCCGCCCTTCGCTGACCCCCTGAGCCAGATTCAGAAAGACAACAATCGTCTGGTCAGGAACCGAATCCAGCAGGGACTCAGTGGATGAGGAAACGTCTCCGTTGTGGTCATTGCCTGCGTTCTCTGCTGTCACGGGTCGCGTCGCGGTGATCGAAGCCTTCTTCAGATCAGCAACACGGCGCTGGCTCTCCACATCAAAACTACGGATCGACTCGACTTCGTCGCCAAACAATTCAATACGAACCGGATTACCTTCGGTGGGTGGAAAGATATCCAGAATCCCACCGTGCAGACTGAACTCACCGGGCAGTTCGACTGCGGTCACCCGGTCAAACCCGCGTTCAATCAGCCATTCCATCAGACTGTCGAGACTCAGTTCATCCCCGGTCAGAATCTCACGAGTCGCCTCAACGATCGCCTCGCGCGATGGAACCGGCTGCAGCAGTGCCGGGACGCAGGAAACGAGTGCCGAACAGCGATCGTCGTCTGCGCGGTCGTTCAGTCGACGGAGAACGCCCAGACGCGCTGCAAATACGCTGTCTGAAATGTCATGTTCTTCAGGCAGTGACTCCCATGCCGGAAATGCCTGCAGGCCGGAAGGAAGTAATTCTTCCAGATCATCCGAAAACGGGTCGACGTCGCGTACGCCTGGGACAACAACCAGAAAAAGATGATCCGGGCATGCCTGCATCATGGCGGCAATGGCCAGCGCGCATGACGATCCCCATGCTCCATCAATTGCCGCACTTTGGCCACTGAGCAACGCTGCAGTGACGTCACTGAATCCATCAGCCGATGCAATCAGCGGAGCAAGTTCCGTCAGAGCCTCAGGCGTCTGAGGTATTACTTCGGTCATGGCGCCGAAGATTGTAGGCTCGGGATGTCAGATCGCAATCCATCGGCGCAAGCTTCCCGTGTACGGCCGTATCCGAATCAGATCACAACTCATCGACCCTACGGCTGTAACGCCCCGTTGCCGATGAATGTCCCACTCGTGTTGCCGGCAAAAACGAATGGATTCTCGATGAAGGCAGTCGGCTCACCGGGATTCAACAACTCAACGATGTTATTGACGTTACCGCTCAGGTTGATAGTCCCATTCAGGAATGTCGCAAGAAACCCGGATTCGAATCCAGCACCGTCGTCAAACAACTGAACAACGTTGCCATTGATCGCAATGGCGGTTGGCTGATTCAACTCGGTGAACCGGAATCCGGTTCCTCCATCTTCGTTGAACCGAACCAGATTATTTGTAAGGAATAGTTCCGTGTCAGATTCGGTATTAAATCGAGCACCAATTGAATCGACACCGCCGAACGTGAAATCGTTGTTCTCAATCAGCATGTCGGACGGACCTTCCGTCGCTATATCAATACCGATGGAATCCGGATCACTCGACACAAAGCGATTCGTGAGAATGGACAAGAGCATCTCGTCTGTTGTTGAGCGATGCTGAATCTCAAATCCGAAGTGATTATCGCCTGTGTCGTTGTCTGTTGTGTCCAGTGCGTTCCCGGCAAAAAACAGGCGAGACGGACCATTCCAGTCAACAGCAAATGCTGATTGATCAATTGCCGTATCGGCATCATCGGCCATGCTGACCATGTTATTGTTCACAAACACGTCGAGATGTGCATCGGCTGCTCCTGCCAAAGCTACAATTTCTACGCTGTCGGCGGATTCGCTGGCGAATACCGTCTGCTCAATAAATACTTCGTAGGGGTTGTCGAATGCAGTGAATACCGTGGTATCGGGATCGTTTGGGGTTTCATTGTAAGTCAGGAAAATGGATTGGGTCACGGTGTTGTTGTCGGATCCAAAATTGGAATTGAAGACATTTAAAGTGGACAGGTTTTGGGCGTCTATCCCAAGTCCCACGTCGTTAAACTGAACCTGAAGCAGATCCAGTATCTGGTCGTCGTCCTCATCCAAGCCACTGTTGGTCAGAAAGATACCAACTGGTGCAGTGTCAAAACTCATGCCTCGGAATCGCACTTCACCAGCGTTCGTCAAGATGGCTGATGCGACAACATGGCTCGAAAGTGTTCCGCCTCCGCTCGCCGTCGTCCCGTCAGTGGTTCCCACGATGAAACTATTGTTCTCTGGAGGAGCTGCATTGACCAGTCGAATGCCGAAGTCGGAACCATCTGAACTCACTTGGTCCAGCATGATATCCCATCCGGATTCTTCGATGTCGACTGCTGCGCCGTTCATCATGCTGATCGTTCCACCACCAACACTGATACTGGTGTTATTCAGCCCAAATATGCCGGGGCCTTCTGCCCCCATGATGTCAACCGTCCCAAGATTGATGAGCGCGGTATTGGTTGCACCCGCAACATTGTTAACTAAGTGCACACCTGCTGTTTCGGGGACAGCCGGATCACCCAGGGCATTCGCAATCGTTAATGTGCTAAAAAGCACTGTTGCTTCAGAATTCTGAATGTCGACAGCAGGAGTTGGGTTCACACCGCTGTTGTCAATACTAGCCCCTCCGACGAAAGCGATTGTCCCGTCTGAACTCTGAATCGATATTCCTCGATCAAACCGATCTGTGATCTGAACGGTGCCATCGAACAAGGCTGTTCCCGACTGGCCATTCATAAAAACAGCTTCCAGAATGGTTGAGGAAATCGAATTTGCTCCGGTCACGTTGAATTGGCTTCCCGCGAGATTACTGAGCAACTCGATACCACGCCCGGTACTACCTGATATGGAGAGATTTGACTCAAAGGACACGGCCGAAGTTGCCTGGGCATTGGTGACTGAAACTCCGGCCTCGGCCCCACCGTTCGGAGGTCCAATTGAAACGTCATTAAGAAAATCAACCTGCCCGCTGTTGTTGGTAACACTGATTCCGGCATTGTTGCGACCGTTGATGATGACCGATTCGAAGGTCACGCTGCCGGTCGCCCCCAGGCTATCAATCAAGATGGACTCCTGAGTGGCACCGGTGATCAACGTGTTGGCTCGAATTGTATCTCGGAATATGTAATCACCCGTTGAGTTGAATATGCGGATACCTGTTGCCGTGCTGTTCGTCACGGTTACGTTGTCGATTGTCGCGTTTCCGCCGTTGTTCAGGATTTCGATTCCTGTTCCGCCCGTGTCAGTGATTGTTGTGCCGAGCATGCTCACGCGTCCAGCAGCGTCCATGTTTTCAATGAGCACAGCCTGCTGGGAAGAATTAAGAATATTGGAGAAAGACGGATCCAGATCGATACTCGTCGAAGTGTAACCGATCGATCCGTTTCCCCCATCCACGTGGAATGCCGGTCCGGTTGCACCGCTAATGATCGTGTTCACGATTGTCGTGGTACCGGTCGTGTTCTGCAGGAAGATCCCGGCGCCGGTCGTATTCTCGACAAGTGTGTCATGCACTCTCGTCTCACCCATGTCGTCGCTTGTAATGCCCGCTCCGGTTGCGCCAGAAACGATGAATCCGCCAAACTCAGCCGCTTCGAGGAGTGTCACAGCATCGCCGGCCGCCCCGGAAAGCATCGGTCTGGCAAGAGTCCCGCCGCTCGCACTGAAGGTCGGAGAACTCGGCAGGGTCAGGTCTCCCAGATCCAGTACGGGGATCGTCGACTCGACGATACGATCGCCCGTAGCAGCTGTGATCAGCCCTTCTCCGAATACCCGTCTACCTGCCCCAACAGTAATCATGTTGTCAGGAGCAGTATCATACACGCCTCCCGCATGCACGAAGACAATGTCAGCATCGGGAACGCCGAGACCGGTGGTGAGTGACATGAGGGGCGCTTCAACCGTGCCGATAAATGGCCCGACAGTGTCGTTTGCATCCACATGGACCACCTGATACGGCAGTCCGTCGACGGGATTGATTGCTTCGACACCCGGAACAACCACATTTCCCTGGACGGTTGGCACGGACACATTGCGACGAACAGGATCTGCCAGACGGTGAATGGCACTTCTGCTCGTGTAGTCGTCCGCCCTGAACCCACCGAAATGCACCACCGCATTGAACGAAACAGTCGTTTTGAACTGAGTGTCCTCCGTCAGAGCAAGATCCAGTTCAAGACGCTTCAGTACGTCGGCCTGGACATGAGTCTTCCAGCCGGTGAAATGAGGCACTGACGGTGAGAAGTAACGGTAGGCTCCCATGAAGCCTCGTAGTTTGATTCGATCTTCCGCATCCGCAAACAACAGGGATCCAACCTCAACGTCGAATCCCTCCAGGGCCTCAGCGACCGTATCGATGCGATCGAAGATAATGCTGTTTCCGGAAAATGCGGCCGTTGTCTCATCGATCCGCTGGCTTGCAATTCGCGAGGTTGTCCCGTTCGGACGAACATAGTTGGCGCGAGCTTCCCAAGTGTCGGACAGGATATCCACACCGAGCCCCCAGGTTCGGAACAGTGCTCCACTGATATCATCACGACTATGGTGAGCACTAATCCCCGTAACGACATCCCATTCTTCAATGAACGTACGGAACACACCGCCGGCAGACCCCGTCAGACCACCCTCATTCGCGCGGCCAATCTGAAAGTCAAAAATGAACGCAGTGGGACCAACATTGAAATAAGGTGCAACATTGAGATACGTCACGGGATCGATGCGGCCAACCGAGTTGCCAGTCACGTGGCCAATGCGCGTATTGACTCCGAAGGAGCGCCGATTTACGTCCAGAAGTTCGCTGGCGCCAGCTGAAGCTCCGGAACTGGATGAGCCAAATGGGTCGAATATCTCCTGCGCCGCCGCATTGGGAGCATCCATACTGAAAACCGCCACAAGACACAAAGCCTGAAGCAGTCGGCAATACGAATGTCGACGAGTTGTCTGAACGTTCGTCATGACGTCCTCGAATCGATGAATTTGACAAACCAGCGTATTCGCTGGCTTGCGGATTCAGCGTGGCATCCTGCCCGCTGAGTCCTGCCTGAGTGAGGCTCTCACCTCGTTCCTCCCAAAGCCTGCCAGTCCGAATCGGACGCCACAGAACCTGGTACCACCGCGCAATGCGGAACCAGTCCCCAGGAGAGACGGAGGCGTTTGTAACTCTGGGCGGTAGCTCCAACAACACGGCTTCCGGCCGGTGGAACGCCTTTTTTTGCATGGTTTCCTGAGCAACAGGATGCTTCAGCGAAAACGTCGTGTACCGCCGTCAGGCTCGGCAGGAATGGCCAGTTGACTGAACAGGCTTCCTTGCCAACCGCGCCGCAATACTGCTCGTGCGTACAGTAACCGAACTCAGTAGTTGCCACCCTCAATCTGGCGTGGCAGCCGAAAAACGTCAGTCAACTGAACAAATCAACCTCGTTCGGCGTTCTGACAAGGGAGCCAGGCGGATATCCGTCAATTCGAAGTCCTTGCATAACGAGACTGCCGATCGATGCAGTGGTTTACTCAGGAACTCTTCCTTGAAATCCTGCTGCTGCCAACTGCCATACTGGCGTTCGCTCACTCTTCTCTGTTTGCGTATGAGCTGTTGCAAAGCAAAAGTGCGGTCCCTCCAAAACATGCAACCGCCTGGCAACGACTCATCGTCTGGCACACCATTCTACCATTGGCTGGAATCATCTGTGCTGCGTACATGCTGACCACGAAGGAAGATGAATGGGGAGTCTTCGGATCAACCGATCCAGCGGAGGTTCTGCTCATCCTGATTTGCAGTCTGGCCGCTGGGCTTGGCAAGAGCACCCACAATCGATTAACCATCGGCCGCGTCCCTATACTATGGCGCGTTGTTGGCTTTCACATGATCGCTACTACTGCCGCAATCTTGTCTTCGGTCTTGATGAGCTTCGTCTTTGCGGGACATTTTGCAATCGAAGTGTCGGCTGCAAATCAATTCACAACTGGTAGCCCGGCTGGTACTCCCTGGCAGGATCGTCAGAATGCGTGGATAACGATTCTTTGGATCGCGATCCCCCCCCATGATCATGTCCGTTTGTGTATGGACAACAATCATCGCACAACGACGGATACCTGCGCGGCTCTTCCATTGCTGTGGTACCCTTTTGATCGCATCAATCTCATCCTTTGCACTTACTTACACGGTGCAGGCATGGCCGATTCCTGTCCTCAGTAAAGATCTGCCAGCAGGCGTAACAATGTTTCCAATGCGACTTTTGATCGCCGGTGGCCCGCTACTTCTTTTTTCCAGTGGCATCATCGCACAGCGGATCTCGCTGGCACCGGTAACACTCGATCTTCCGGCAACTCAAGTGAGCAGAGCCCGACGCGCGGTACTGGTTCTTACGTGCGTCGTCGCGTTGGTCACCGTGAACTGGATTCCCATTGTTCGGTCAATGGCATGGCCGCCACCCTGGTCCAACCGGAGCTGGCTGAGAGCCGCAGCTCAACTCCGTGCGCCAGAACACGTTCCAATGAACCTCTTGTATCTCGCATTGCTGGTGGCCATCGTGCTTGCAGCGTTCCGGTTCCTGACCAACACCGGCACCAGCAACATCATCACAGTTCCTCACGTTGACGTCAGGTCAATGCTTCTCCGCGTCCCGCCCATTTTTGCTTCAATTGTTCTCACCGTGCTTTCTCTGTTTTGGCTCGCTACCGGAGTTTGGGGCTTTTTGACAGTTTTCACCTGAGATCCAACTACATTCGGCGAAACGGGTCGTGCGATGATCCCGCACTCTGTTGACTGATTCCGGCCTGGCATCCCTCCTTCTGGATTTCGGCTTGATGTTGTACCACTCCTCACGATCACTATGGACGATTGCCATCTCGATTCTGGCCACCTTGCTGGTTGCTGCCGCTCCGCTATACGCAACTGGCCAGGAACCGGACAAAGAAGGGCCCTCCCTGATTAAGGTCCCCAAACTGGGGACCAATCCGCTTGCTGTCATCACCGTCGCCAGTGCAGAACAGGCACGGTCTCAGTTCACCTCACTTCTTGAACTCGCAGGTCAGCCGGAGACAGCCGCTGAGATCGTCGACAGGATCAATGAATCCACCAACAACCTGGCTGGTGTGGATCAAACCCGCCCAGCGGGCATGGCCGTCTATCTGGATTCCGTCTTCCCGCCGAAGTTTGAATTTATTGCCTTTGTACCGGTGAACGATGTCGATGCGTTTATGCGAACACTCGAACTTGGCCCGGTCATTGCCAGTCCCGTGGCAGGTGAAGAAGGACGATACGAACTGCTCGGAGCGACCCGCACGACTCAGGTTCGAATCGAAAACGGATACACATTCATCCAGATGCCCTTCATGCAACCGGACGAAGAATTCGGACGCAAACTCCTGAATCCTGCTGCTCATACGCAGCACCTGAACAGCCAGTACGATGTCTCCGTGATGCTTGATGTGGAATCCATCCCGAAGGCAACACGCAATCTGCTCGTTGGTTTCGTCACTTCGACGATGTCGACCCGGATGCAGCAACGCGACGATGAAGCCGACGGACTTTATGAAATGCGTCGAGCGTGGATGCAGGGAGATATTGACGGTATCAAGCTGCTGCTGGATGAATGCCGCAGGATTTGTTTCGGAGTCAGAATTGATGCTGATGACCGACGAGCGATCGTCGACTTCCTGATGGACGTGCAGGAAGGCAGCGAACTGCTCCAGGAAATCTTCGAATCGGCAACGAAGCCCAGCTACTTCGCCCCGATCCTGAACGATGATTCGACCGTATCGCTGTCGATGTCTCAGGTCATGCCCGATCGCGATCGCAAACGATACATCGGCATCCTGGACGGCGTGAAGAAGGAACTCGCGAGGCAGGTTACGATCAAGGATCTCGGTCCGGAACTGAATGAGTCTTCACCGGTGTTGGCAGGATTAACCGCTTTCCAGGACACATTCCGAGAAGGACACCTGGACGCCTTCGGACAATGCTACGCGGATTCAGATGACAAACTGGTTGTAGCTGGAGCCATCCGCATCGTCGACGGCGAGACAATCGCAGCCGGCATGATCGATTTTCTCACCCGCGCGCAGGATCAGGACGAACTGGACACCCTGCAAATGAATGTCGATGAGCACGCAGGAATCACGTTCCACCGCATTGGCCTGGGAGTCAGTTCACCGGGTGTCCATGCAGTCCTGGGATCAGATCCGGGCTTCATCTTTGGGTGTGGTCCACGATCATTCTGGTTTGGCCTGGGAGGCAACGAAACGTCAAAGATTGTCGGGGACGTGATGCAACAATTGCAGGCAGCTTACGAGCAACCCACGGAACCAGCCCGCAGCTCCACCGTCAGGCTCGTCATCAATGTCGACCAGATCATCCAAATGACTGAAGCTGCGGACGCGTCGAACAAAGATGAAGATCATTCCGAAGCAGATTCGGCATCTGCACAGAACGACGATTCCCCCACCCGGTCCCGACCACGTAGACGACGCGGCGTGTTCGGGCGACAGCGCCAGATTGCCCGTGAAACGCGCGACGCGCGTATGGCGTCCTGGCGCGACACCTTTGCAGAAGGGGGCGACAGGATCCGGATGGACTTCCACCCAACTGACAACGGATCCCGCTTCCGGATGGAATTCGGTGAAGCGTTCATCAAAGGCATCGGCCGCGCCATCACAATCCGGCACAAAGCCAATGTCGACTGATCGTCAGGTGGTGTGACTCCGTTAATGTCGTTCGATCGCTGCGATTGTTGTTCATAGCACCGGTCCATGACTCCTCCTGGAACATAATCCACCGTCGCTGGTTGTTTCTTCGCGCGAAGTGTCGATATCGTGCGTAATCAGTCAGGAACACCACCACACGATTTTTTAAGCGGCAGCCACCGTGAAGATTGAACGCAACCCCACCCGCCCCGTGTCCATCGGCTCCATTCAAATTGGATCTGGTGCTCCAATTGCCGTTCAGAGCATGACTGCCACGAAGACTCAGGACATCGCTGCCACGGCGGCTCAGATTCGCAGTCTGGTCGATGCGGGTGCCGATGTTGTGCGCATCGCCATTGACAGTCAGAAAGATGCGAACGCCCTCATCGAAATCGCCAAAGAAGTCACCGGTAATCTGTCCGTTGATCTGCAGGAAAACTATCGGTTGGCCGAAGTGATTGCGCCTCATGTGGCCAAACTGCGTTACAACCCTGGGCATCTGTATCACCACGAACGAGACAAACCGTGGCAGGAGAAAGTCCGCTACATCTCAGGCATTGCGGCAGACAACGATTGTGCGTTACGAGTTGGAGTCAACTGCGGTTCCGTCGATCCGGACAAGAAGGCCAAGTATGATCCCAACGACAGCATTTCGCCGATGCTGGAGAGCGCTCTGGATCACTGCGAGTTCCTCGACGGGATTGGCTTCACCCGCTACTGCGTTTCGCTGAAAGACTCCGATCCACAACAGGTCATCGAAGTCAACCGTCGCTTTGCAGACGCTCGACCTGATGTGCCGCTGCACCTGGGAGTCACCGAAGCCGGAATGCCGCCGGACGGCATCATCAAGACACGGATTGCATTTGAACAACTCATCAGTCGAGGCATCGGCGATACGATTCGAGTCTCCCTCACAGTGCCCAACGATAGGAAGCCGGAAGAGATCGAAGCCGGGCGAAGTATCCTCAACGACATTGCTGCCGGTCGAGTCCGATCTGTCGTCGACTATGGGCTGAAGACGCTCAACATCATCAGCTGCCCCAGCTGTTCCCGCGTGGAAAACGAAGCGTTTATCGAACTGGCCGAACAGGTTCGTGACATGACGGAGTACGCGCAGGATTACGACATCACGATTGCCGTGATGGGTTGTCGAGTCAACGGGCCGGGTGAAACCGACGATGCCGATCTGGGACTGTGGTGTGGCCCCAGCCATGTGAATCTCAAGCGAGGCCCCGAATCCGTCGGCGCTTTTTCCTACGACGAAATCCTGCCACGTCTCCAGCAGGAACTCGATCAGCTCATCGCCGCTCGCCAACCTGTGTCTTAGCCCGCGTTGCTGGTCCGTTCTCAGGCTGTGCAATGTCTCAGGATTCCAGTTGCACTTCCCCCGTTAAACTATTCCTGCGAGCGCCGGCCGCTGAGGCAGCGAATTTGAATAAGGAAGGCAGGAAAGCAGAAATATGTTGTTTCCTGACTTTCTCGTTTCCATGTCCGAACGATCATTCTGAACAACAGCTGCTTACAACGGATGTTGTCGCAAGCCAATTTCAGCCTGAACACATCTCCCCGAAGCTCCGCTTCGTCCCGTCTGCTTCCGGTGGCTAACGGCAGACTCTGCCGATCTTCGTCCGGTGAATAAGAGTGCACCAATTCCGCTGGCCATGGATACTCGCTCCATGCCGAAATCAATCTTGGGAGAAGAATGCAGCTTAACTAGCCTTCATCCTGCGATGCGTGCTGTTGTAAGCAAGGTTATGGGCAGGAGGTCCGTTGTGTCTGAAGCCGAAATCATGGTGATCGTCAAAGACAGTCTCAACGAACTGCTGCGCTGGGTTGGCTTTGGGACACTTGCCGGACTGGCAGCCAAGGCCATTATGCCAGGACGTGATCCCGGTGGAGCCGTCGGCACCATGCTCATGGGCATCGGTGGCAGCGTGATTGGTTGCGGCACTGTTCTGTTCTTTTGGCGTGATGCATCCATTGATCCGATCAGCGGAAAGGGGTTTATTGCAGCCACGTTTGGAGCATTCTCTCTCCTGTTCTTCTACCGCCTGTTATCCGGATCATTCATTCGAGAAAGCAGCGTTCACGAAGACAAACTCGTCCACAAGGCTCGCCGACGCAGTCGCCGAAGACGAATGGTGGACGACGTCATGCGCGACGTCGCATAAGCACCCAACGCCCATTCCACACGTGCTTGTCGACTCTGTGATTCCGTCTTCTGGGTACCCCAAGCCGCCCATACGCTATTCTGATGTGCACTGCTCGCTTGCTGAACAGATAACGTAGACTGAAGAGGACGGGATGGATTGCAATCTTTCCGTCGTGATTGCTTATTCGGAAACGGTCCCGCTCCCGGGAAAGGCAACTGCAAGCCCGTAATCTCCCGAAATCTGCGGTTCCCGATTGCACTCTGCCTACAACTGTAGTACAACCCTGCCACACACCAAACCTACAGTTGTAGGTTCTCCTCGCTGTCGATGAGACAGTTTCCGGGCAAACGCGCACTGGACGGACACACATGACCAGTCACGAAGATCTGCCGACGTTGTCGGAGGTGCAGCTGGAATTGATGAATGTGATCTGGGAACTGGGTGAATGCTCCGTCGCAGATGTCTGGAAAGTCCTCAACGACCGCCGCGGAGTCGCCCGAAACACTGTCCACACGCTGATCGTGCGACTCGAGGAAAAAGGCTGGCTCCAGCGCCGCGATGATGATGACGAGGGCATTCGCTATTCGCCGACCGTTTCACAGCAGAGCACTCAACAACGTTGTGTACGCCAGTTGATCGACACGGTCTTCGACGGTTCACCGGAAGGCCTCGTCCTGACACTGCTCAACGATGGCACCGTTTCCAAAGACGAAGCCAATCGTATCCGGAAACTGATCGCCAAAGCTCGAGGGAGAAAGTCATGAGTACTCTGGTTCCGTTGTCTCTTGTGATTCTCGTCCAGATAAGTTTTGCCTGTGCCGCATCGAGTATCCTGTTGATGTTCTTTCGGCGTCGTGCCGATCGGCGTCACGGAATCGCCATAGTTACCCTGGCATTGTTGTTGGCGGCTCCCGTGTTCGCCGTTTGCCTGCCGGTCGGGTGGGTTTCTTCTGTGACGCTCGACAATCTGCCAGCGGACTCCGCGCAACTAACTCTGCCTGATTCAGCTGTCGATTCGTTCGGATCTCAAGGCATCTCGCCAGCGACACTTGTCACGTCTGATGCCGGATCGTCTGATGACACCGTTCATGCTGAATTCACACAAATTGCCGCCACCGAAAACAGCGCGCGAATTGCTTTGAAAACCGACTCAGGCTCTACGCACGTCTCCGAACAATCCTGGACATACATCGCCGCGATGCTCGGCGTGTACGGCTGGTTCATTGGCATTGCCTTGGCATCGGTTCGCCTTCTCCGGCGACGTCATCAGCTCAACCAGATTCGGCGGTCGCTCAAGAAGCTTCAACCAGCAGAAATACCAAACGGCATTCTGTCACATGTGCAGACACAGACAGGATCTGCCTATCAACCGACGATCATGACGAGCAACGTTTTGGCGACACCAGCGATTCTGGCACTGTTCAGGCCGGTTGTTGTCCTGCCATACGACCTGGTTGCAGACTCGAATGTTCAGCAACTCAAAGATGTTCTGGTGCATGAATGCGCTCATATTGTGCGGAACGATCACTGGATCCACGCTCTGCAGCAACTCGCCGGAGTATTGTACTGGTTTCATCCCGGAGTCATGTGGCTGAATCACACGCTGTCGAAAGCCCGCGAGGAAGTGTGCGACAACTATGTACTCAGACAGTCAGATCCTGCTGATTACGCGCAGACACTGTTACAGCTCACTGAACGTTGTTCTGATCTTCGTCCGGCATTATCGCTATTGGGTCTGTTCGCCCCACGCTGGTCTCTGGAATCTCGAATCACCGATCTTCTGAATCCTCAACGAGCGACCCAACTGAGACCGGAACGCCCCTTGCTGATTGTCACTGCTGTACTACTGATCCTGAGTTGCCTGCTGACCGGAGGCATTGCAGATGAGTCAGACGAGTTGAAGAACGTTGATGAACAACCAGCGACCGCGCAGCCGGCAGACCCCATAGACGACATACCTGCGGCTCCTTCCCCAGTAGATACCGCCTCGGCGGAGAACACCATCGCTGAATCCGACTCCGAACTACGGACAATCCGGCTGCATGGAATCTGCGAAGATGACGAGACGGAACCGATTGCAGGTGCAACTGTCACTGTGTACCGGTACCCATCACAATCAGCCAAGCCCATCAAGGTCGCTGATGGCATCACCGACAACAACGGTCAATTTGACTTCCCAGCTGTGCCATCAGCTGTGAACCTCAGCGCGTACAAAGGGCAGTCAGATCTAATCGTGACAGCCACCCATGACAGGCACGCATCATCGTACAACTGGCTCAGAGCAAACACGATGGATGACGAGACTACAATGCGGCTCTCTCGTCATGTGGGCTCGCTCAAGGGCAAAGTGAGAGACGATCGTGGAGTGGCTGTCAAAGGTGCCACCGTCACCACTATGCACACCTCGTCATTCTTCACTCATCCAGTTCGCGGAATTCATACCGCAACGACTGATGCGGCTGGACATTATGCCATCACCGACATAGCTGAATGGAAATCGCAAGACACCGAAATTACGTCTGAGACTGACTATGACTATGCGACAAGCAATACATGGATTTACTTCAATGTCATTCATCCGGACTTCGCCTTAACACGGCCACGGTATTCGTCAATTCCGCAGGAGGTCAATGTCACTCTGCATTCTCCTGCAATTGTTGAAGGCCAAGTCATTGACATGGTCACAGGACACCCTGTTCCGAACGTAGCAGTCAGTGCCCAGGGAATTGCACGGGATGGGTGGTACATGACTCGTACAGATCAACAGGGCAGGTACAAATTGAAGATGATTGCGGATCACTACAATATCTGGGCAGAAGTTGATGATCGAATGCCGCTGGCTGTTAAGGCTCTGAAGGCAGAGTCCGGTGTGACAACAGGCGGTGCAGACATTCGGATGATGCGTGGCGGCTGGATTGTGGGGAAACTTGTAAATTCTGATGGCCAGCCACCGCCGATGTCTGGAAGCCTGAAATTGTATGTGGCCCACCAGGGACCAGCTCGGCCTCGAACAGGAGCTGGCGGCACATCGGCTTTGATACAAGACGATGCGACCTATCGCCTGCATGTGGCTCCCGGTCGCAACTATGTGTACCTGATGTCAGGAAATGGCTCTGCATGGATAACTGTTGGTGACGGAGAAGAAGTCGAACACGATTTCGTCATCGGTAACCATCAGGAAAGGCCGCCCGCGTTCGGCCCATACGATGAAGACCAGGAACTGGCCCACCGGCTGCAAGGACAAGCCCGGCGTGAAGATGAAGCAGAACGCGAAGCTCAGCAAGCCTTTGAGTGACCAAAGCGCAGACAGCCGGACCACTCATGCATACAATCTTTGCAGCCATGCTGGTGGTTCCCCAAAGATTGTCGGTGAATGCTCTTATCACTTCGAAACATTTCGGCTCCTCTTGCTGTCCTCGCTGTTTTCTGGATTCCGGCGACAGCTCAGGAATTACCTCAGCCGGTGAACTCGGACAACGAGTTCTCGGCCAGTGATGTTGTTGCTGCTCAGCAGTTTGGTGAAACGCTTGGTGTCGCGGAATGGTTAGGGCCGCTGGCTCCGGTGGCTCTGTCGCCGTTCTTTGGTATCACCTGTCTATCCGGGATGTCGCTTTACGGGCAGGGATGGATTTCCTCTGACAATGCCTTTCTCGGTGAGAGTTCACCGCTGCACAACCCGGCCGTGTTCTGGATCTTTCTTGGACTCACACTCCTCACATCGATTCCTCGATTCACTAAGGTCAGTAAACCGTTCGCTCAGGCGGTCGATCATGCCGAAGCATGGTCAGGAATCATCACGATGGTCGTGTTGAGGTTCCTTATGATGTCCGCCGCTCCGGATGCGCAACAGGCAGAAGTCGTGCAGTTGGGAGTCCTGTCATTCACGGCGAATTCTCTGCTGGTGATCGCAACCGCCATCAATATCTTCGTAATCAACGCGGTGAAGTTCTTCTTTGAGATGCTCATCTGGATCACTCCGATTCCGGCAATCGACGCTGTTTTCGAAGTCGCCAACAAGACCACCTGCGGAGTACTCATGGCGATTTACGGATACAGCCCGACGATTGCAACGGGCATCAACCTGGCCATGTTTGTCGTCGCCGCGATTCTGTTTCGCTGGATGTATCGTCGAGAAATCTTCTTCCGATCGATGCTGCTGGACGCGTTGTTTGCATTCGTGTTGCCTCCGAAACAGGTCCGCAAACCAGAACTCAACGTGTTTCCCGTGCAGGCGATCGACTGCATTCCGGCACGAGGACGCTGCGTATTGCATCGGCACGATTCCGGCTGGACGCTGACACACCGACGCCTGTTGCGGCAGAACGAGACGATCGAATTCGTGGCAGCAGATCATTCCGCCAGCGTGACTGCTGGCTGGCTGACCAATCGTCTGGACCTGACCGGCATTCAGTCGGGACAGCTCACCTTCAGCCGCCGCTTCAACCACTGCCTCCCGGAACTCGCGGAAGCAATGCGGGCCGTTCTGCCCACAGAGGAAGCTGCGCAGATCCGCGACCATTCCGGGCTCAAGTTAGAAATGGGATAGCAGCAGCCACACAGTTTCCCACGCCACCCGAGTTTCGCTACACTCTGACCAAACTACCACATCCCCTAAGAGTGTGTATCTTCACGTCCGGTAGTGATTCCGACGCAAGACGGTTCAACTCATTCAAGTCAGGAAAGAAAAGATGGCAAAGGCACGCGGCAAGAATACACCGGCCACGACCAAGGCAGCTGACACCGGCGGGGCGAATATGCTCGACAACGCTATGGGGCAGATTGAAAAGATGTTCGGGGCCGGCTCCATCATGCGGCTGAACGATTCCGATGTCTCAGCGAACGGAATCCCGGGAATCTCAACCGGTGCCCTGTCGCTCGACCTGGCCCTGGGAGGAAAAGGGTTTCCTCGAGGCCGTATCATTGAATTGTACGGCCCGGAATCCAGTGGTAAGACGACTCTTGCACTGCACACCATTGCGAACGCTCAAAAGGACGGAATCGCGGCATTCATTGACGCGGAACATGCATTGGATCCGTCGTGGGCGCGACGTCTTGGTGTGAATCTGGACGACCTCCTGGTCAGCCAGCCTTCTTACGGTGAAGAAGGTCTGCAGATCGCCGAGATGCTCATCAAATCCAACGCCGTTGATTTGATCGTGATTGACTCCGTAGCAGCTCTGGTTCCGAAAGCAGAACTCGACGGTGAAATCGGTGACAGTCACGTCGGCCTGCAGGCTCGCATGATGAGTCAGGCGATGAGGAAACTCACAGGGGCGATCGCAAAGGCCAAGACAACGGTAATCTTTATCAACCAGATTCGCGAGAAGATTGGTGTAATGTTCGGTAGCCCGGAAACAACTCCCGGCGGCCGCGCGTTGAAGTTCTACAGTTCCTGCCGCGTGGACGTGCGTCGAATTGCATCATTGAAGGACGGCGACACACAAATTGGAATTCGGATGAGAGGCAAGATCGTCAAGAACAAGGTTGCTCCTCCTTTTCGTATCGCTGAATTTGACATGTATAATACCAGTGGAATCAGCATGGAAGCAGACCTCGTGGATCTGGCAGTCGAGGAGAAGATCATCGCGCGGAGCGGTAGCTGGTTCAGCTACGGCAAAATCAAACTGGGGCAGGGACGCGATCGTGCCCGAACATTCCTGGAAGAGAACCCGGATACAGTTGCCGAGATTCGCGACAAAGTCCTGGTTGCCAAAGGTTTCCCACCCGCAGCGAAGACACCTGCAACAGCCGAATAAGCATCGGAAGACAGGAATTCGCATTTCGGTTTTCGGCGTGGGGACTCTAACATCCCTGCATGTCTGTATCTCTTCACGAATCAATCAGCCTTGCCCCCAGACAGCGCAACAATGCAGTCTGGCGATTTCTGAAAATCGTCCTTACGCCTTTCTTCAGATCGTGGGTGAGGACTCACGCCATCGGTACAGAAAACATCGATCATTCACAGGGCGGTTTGCTCCTATTGAATCATCAGAGCTACCTGGATCCGCTGGTGGCCGGCGTTCATCTCAAGCGTCCCGTTTCTTACCTCGCGCGTGAAGGACTTTTCACGATCCCGCTCATCGGCTGGATACTCCGAAAAACTTACACAGTTCCGGTCAGTCAAACGGCCTTTCGTGGCAGCAGTATTCGTGCTGCGGTCGACCACATGCATGAAGGATTTCTGGTTGCCATTTTTCCGGAAGGGGAACGCACCTCGGGAGCAGTCAAGAAGTTCAATCGAGGGTTCCTGTCACTGGTTCGGCGAGTGGATCTGCCCATCTATCCGGTTGGCATCGTCGGAGCGGATGCACTGATGCCGGTTGGTTCTCCGATCATTCGACCAGGAAAGGTCATGGTCGTGTACGGCGAACCACTCACAGACAAAGAACGGCAGCTGCTTCAGGACAAAGGCAATGATGACAGCGAACTGGCAGAGATGATGAGGCAACGAGTGGCGGAATGTATGGTTCGCGGAGGATTCTCTGCTGACACTGCTGTCAACGGATGAACGAGCGATGCACAGCCGGCATTCTCACAACCGTCATCCGTCGATAGACTCCGGCCACATGATTTCTTCTTCTCTTCCGCAGGAATCGTTCTGTGACGACACGCATCTTGAGTATCTCCGGCCTTCGCGGTGTCATTGGCGATGGCCTTGACCCCATCTATGTGACCGAGTTTTCCGGTGCTCTGGGAACCATGATGAGTGGCGGCAAGGTTGTCGTCGCTCGGGACGGTCGATCGACCGGGCCACTCATGTACCACGCCGTCGTCTCCGGACTCATGGCGGCTGGTTGTGAAGTTCTGGACGCCGGGATCTGCACCACACCTACCTGCGGCGTCCTCGTTCAGCATCTGGGAGCTGCCGGTGGTCTGCAGATCACGGCAAGTCACAACCCCATCGAATGGAACGGGCTCAAGCCATTCGCACCGGATGGCTCCGTCTTCAATCGTGATCTGGGACAGCAACTGATCCAGATTCTGGACGGCAAGGAAATCGTCTGGAAAGACTGGTCCGCAACCGGTAGCGTCACAGCTGTCAGTGATCCGTCCGGCCCACATATTGAACGCGTGCTCAAATTGGTCGACGAGGACGCAATTCGAGGACGAAAGTTCAAAGTCGTCCTCGACTGTAATCATGGCAGTGGTGCGACATGCGGCCCTCGATTGCTTGAGCAACTGGGATGTGAAGTCGTGGTACTTGGTGGGACTCCTGATGGACGCTTCGAACATATTCCGGAACCAGTCGAACAAAACCTGGGCGACCTGTGTCAGGCAGTGATCGACAATGGTGCCGATGCGGGATTCGCACAGGATCCGGATGCCGACCGACTGGCGATCGTGGATAACACCGGCCGCTACATTGGTGAAGAACTGACATTGGCACTGGGAGCCGATCATGTTCTGGCAACTCGTAAAGGTCCGTTTGTAGTGAACGGATCCACAAGCCGGCTCACGGCAGACATCGCAAAACAGCATGGCTGCCAGTTTCACCGATCGTTCGTGGGAGAAGCTCATGTCTGTGCCAAGATGAGAGCCGTTGGCGCTGTGCTGGGTGGTGAAGGCAACGGCGGAGTCATTGAACCTCAGGTGGGGTATGTCCGCGACAGTTTGGTCAGCATGGCCTATGTGCTGGACGGACTCGCATCCAAGCAATGCACTCTGGAAGAATGGGCCGACGCCCTGCCCTTTTACACCATCGTCAAGGACAAACTCGAATGTCCTCGTGACGCCGTCGCTTCCGCCTGCGATGCACTCAAAGCGTCGTTCACCGATGCGGAAGCTCAGGAAGGCGACGGGCTGCGGCTGGACTGGAAGGATCGCTGGGTTCAGGTCCGAGCCAGCAACACGGAACCGATTCTGCGAGTCATTGCCGAAGCGCCGGAAACCGACGATGCAACTGCGTTGTGTCGTCAGGCGATGGATATTGTGAAAGCGACCTCGAACAAATAAGAATGCCAATCCTCAAGGAGCCTCCGCCTCAGTGGAGTCCGGATCTCTGCACGACCAACCTCATGCACAATGCCGTCCGTCAGGAAGTCTTCGCAACCGCCCGTACCGTGATCGTCAAGGTCGGGTCCAATGTCCTTGCGCGCGATGATGACCAGTTGGACGAAGAACGAATCCGAAACATCGGAGAACAAATCAGTCGATTGAAAGCAGCAGGTCGGCAGGTTGTTCTTGTGACCAGTGGCGCTGTGGCTGCGGGGATCGGAATGCTGGGACTCTCCGAACGCCCCGCGTCTCTTTCTGCACTTCAGGCAGCCGCTGCTGTCGGACAACCACATCTGATGACAGTTTGGGGCGCTGCTCTACGAGATTCGGGGCACCCGGTCGCGCAAATCCTGGTAACAGTCAATGACTTCCGAAGCAGACAACGTTACATCAACGCCCGTAACACGATTCGCACGTTGCTTGCACAGAACGTTGTTCCTGTCGTCAACGAAAATGACACCGTTAGCATCGACGAGATCACAGTTGGTGACAACGATCAGCTTGCAGCGATGATTGCCACACTCGTTCCCGATCCGTTACTCATCATCCTGTCAAGCGTCGACGGATTGCTGGATGGGAGTCCGGACGATCCAGCCAGTCAGCCGATCTCCATCGTGCAACGTCCGTCCGATGATCTGCAGTCGTATGTCGCCGATACGGTGAGCAGCCGTGGAACCGGCGGCATGCGTGCAAAGCTGAAGGCGATCGTCGCGGCCTGTGATATGGGTGAAAGTGTGATTCTGGCCAATGGACGTACACCTGGGATTCTCGACAGCATACGAGACGGCCAGCCCGTGGGTACATTGTTTCTGGCATCCGGGGAAACCGTCCCGGCGTGGAAGAAGTGGATCGCCTACGCTTCGAAACCAGCAGGAACTCTTGTGATCGACGCGGGCGCCATTAAAGCGGTTTGCGACTCAGGAAGATCACTCCTGGCCGTCGGTATCCGACAGGTTGATGGAGATTTCGATCCCGGAGCCTCTGTGGAGATCACAGACGAATCGGCACGCTGCGTCGCCCGAGGTCTGGCCAACTACTCTTCCAGCGACATCCGCATCATTGCAGGTGCCCAGTCGGATCAAATTCCGGAACTGCTTGGCCATGTCCCGTATGGCGAAGTCATTCATCGGGACAATCTCGTGTTGACGAGTAGCAACGGCTGACGTCGACAGGCAACATGACCATCGACGTCATGTTCCGCATAGCCGACACGAGCCGTCCTGGGGAGGAATTCCCCCCGAAACATGAGTGCAAATCTTCACGAATGTCAGCAAGTCATCATTCGCGACACAGACTGAAATGGGGTCATGCGGGCAGGACACGACCGCTCCATCGGCTTTCTCACTGAACGCCGAACTCTACGGGAAAACGCCACAATGTTGCTGACAATCATCTCATCCGTGACAGCCTGGATATCACAGGTCCTGACTCTGGTCAGTCGTCAAATCACCAACATGCAACCCAGCCAGTATGCAATCGGACTGGTACTCGTCATTTGCCTCGGCTACGTCATGCTGCGAGGCAGGAACTAGAATCCTTCCACGCCTGCAAGGCATGCCGGCTGGAAGCCACCACCATTGCCCAAGACTAACTGCCAGCAGCTTTCAGAGCCAGCTGAATCAACTCAGCCCGCGCCGTCTCAGTCAGACGTGGACCGGGCACACCGAGTCGTCGCAGTTCGTGGGCAAAATTGAGTTCCGAAACCGGCCCCTGCAGGAACCAGATCCCGGCGTAGCGAGTCTGCAGACTTCGAACAGCCAGGCCGTCTCGTTCCGGTCCATAGACAATGATCGGAGTCTGACTGGTTCTGGCGTCCGCTCGAAGATTCGCGACCGTTTGCGTCAGTGACCATCTCAAACAGTTTGTGTGAATCATAATCAATTCACACTGCAACCCAGACACGGCTGCGTCGAATCCGTCCTGTCCAGTGGCAGCAGCCGTCGCATCGTATCCCTGATCGTTCAGCAGGTTCAGTCCCAGAGTTGCGAAATCCCCACGCGGATCAATGACCACGGCTTCCGGCAACGGACTCCCCTGCCCGGCAGATGCGATTACTTTCCGAGCTCGTGTCTGTCCTCGAGCCATCCGTTTGATTCCCGCCAATCCGACTGCGGCTTTGATCCGCACATCAGGAGCGGGCAGGTCCATTGCCTGGATCAAGTGTCTCGGCTCACTGTCGAGCAGTACCCTTGTGGCTGCCCCGTTTTCGGATGCAAGTGCCAACTGCAGAGCATGTTGCTGCTGTTCGGCCGATAAGTCTCCTTCAGCGGTCAGCGAAGCTGCGGCTCGGCTCGCCACCAGCGCTGCATTGGCAGATTCACTGTCTGGATCGATCTGAACAGCCACTTCAGCCAGATGAACGGCTCGTTGAGCGGCCTGCCTCGAACTACCTTCAAACCGATCCGCTGAAACCTTCAATAACTTGACAGCTCGTCGGACTAGCCAGGCTTTTGCATCATCGGAACTCTGCGGACGTTTTCCCGAATCCCAAAGACGTTGAACTGCGTTTGCCGCTGCCGATCGAACGCCTTCATCATCCGCAGCAAACTGGTACCCCAACAACAGCGGGGCCAGGTCATAGTCAGCAGACTGCGCAACAACTTCCAGACCATTCGCCTGCTGCGCCGGGGATAGATTCGGCAGCGCGGCAACAATACTCTCCCCAAACAATCCGGGGTGACGTCTCAGGAGTTCCAAAGCCAGCCGTCCGGACTCAGACTCCGGATCCGGCGTTAACATTGCACCAGCAGCAGGGCCACCTATCTTCAACAAATCAGCCGCTGCGTCGATTGTCTCGAACCGGCCAGTGCCCAGCTGTTCGACCAAAGACGGTGCCTTACCGACAGCTTCCAGATCGGCTGCCGACGCCTGATTGATTGCCTCAAGCAGCCGTCTCGCCTGAGGCTGCAACTCTGCATTCGCATTGATCGCCAGAACAACATCGATGCCAACGTCATCGCGCAACTGAACCAGAGCTTCGTCCGACAACTCACGGTCCAGAACTTTCTGCAGGTACTCTCGAGCAACCAATGTCCGATTCAGTCGGGCAGCCACCTCGGCGTACTCGACAAGATCCGCCGATGAGTCCGGGGTTCGCTGGAACAACGGATCGGATTCCTCAGACACTCCATCCAGCTGAGCAACAACAGGAGAACCTGAAGTCACAAGCAATGACAGGAATAATGATGCCTGCAGTAGTTTGCGGTCGACCATAACTTCTCGCTGACTGGAAACACCTGAGGTCCGCAGCGAATGACGCTGCAACTCAAAGAGTTCTGGTATGGTGAAGTGCTGCTGATGCTGTGTCCAGAATGCATCCGCTCCGGACAGGAATTACTGAACAGAGAACAGCGGGGATATTGCAGTCAGCTTCCAATGCGACGAAATCCGGGCGCAACGCTCCCTGGTGTCGGTATCGACGCAGCGTCGAAGTCATCTTCAGGTCGAGTGCAATCCGTTGAATCCCGGACCTCAAACTCGCCACATCACTACCGATTATCCGGAATTTACCTTCCGCTCGACACCTGCTGGTTTCATTCCAAATCCAGCCCAATCAAGATGCTCTGCTCAGCCCCGGCATTGAGTTCAGGTCATCCGGCTCGCGGCCAGGGACAATCGCCAAACTGTAAATGCTCCAGACTGAAACCAGCCCGATGCCACGTCCCTTTCCACTTTCCGTCGAACAACTTACCGAACTGGCAAACGAATTCCCGACACCGTTCTACCTTTACGATGAAGCGGGGATCCGTCAGACATGCCAGGAACTCAATCAGGCATTCCAATGGGCTGACGGCTTTCGAAACTACTTTGCCGTTAAGGCCCTTCCCAATCCACACATCCTGAACATCGTCCACGATGAAGGAATGGGAGCAGACTGTTCCAGCAAGGCCGAATTGTTCCTGTCAGAGACAGTCGGTCTGACTGGTGAACAGGTGATGTTCACATCCAACAATACGCCCATTGAAGAATACACCGCCGCCAAAGCGCTGGGTGCGATTCTGAATCTGGACGACATCAGCCACATCGACTTTATTCACGAGCAGATCGGCCTGCCGGAACTGGTTTCGTTTCGATACAACCCGGGAGCCGCGCGCGAAGGGAACGTGATTATCGGTAATCCGGAAGAAGCCAAGTACGGATTCACCGAATCGCAACTGTTCGATGGCTATCGTCGCCTGAAGGAACTCGGTGTCCAAAGATACGCGCTGCACACGATGGTCGCCTCCAACGAGCTGGACGGAAGTTTCTTCGTTGAAACCGCTCGGATGCTGTTCGACCTGGTCGCTCGAATTCATAACGAACTGGACATTCAGATCGAGTTCATTAACCTGGGGGGAGGAATTGGCATTCCGTATCGGCCGGAAGATCAACCAATCGACCTCGCCAAACTCGGTGTAGCGGTCCATGAACTCTACAACTCAATGATCGCGTCCACCGGCCTCGACCCTCTTCGCATCGTCATGGAAAACGGCCGCATGGTCACCGGCCCTCATGGCTACCTGGTGACACGCTGCCTGCATCACAAAAGCATCTACAGAGACTACGTCGGAGTTGATGCATGCATGGCCAACCTGATGCGCCCCGGAATGTACGGAGCCTACCACCACATCACTGTCCCCGGTCGCAAAGACGAACCTTGGGATCGAGTCGTCGACGTTGTCGGATCGTTGTGCGAGAACAACGACAAGTTTGCGATCCAGCGCGAACTCCCCGCCATACAGCGAGACGACCTGCTGGTCATCCACGATGCGGGTGCTCACGGCCATGCCATGGGCTTTCAATACAACGGAAAGACTCGCAGCGCCGAATTTCTGCTGCAAACAGATGGCAGCATAAAACAGATCCGTCGGGCCGAAACTCAGGACGACCTGTTCGCAACGCTCGATTTCTCCGAATTCCGATAGGCTTCCACTCGACCCTGTTCGTCCGCTGGTTACGAGACTCGATCTATGCCGGTATTTCAATCGCAGGTTTCCAGTTCGTCGCCGGACTTTGCCGCGAATCGACAGGCGATGCTTGGGCTGGTGGAACAAACTCGTCAGCTGGAAGCAAGGGCCGCCGCCGCCTCAGCAAAATCTAAAGACCGCTTCGACAAACGAGGTCAGATTCTTCCGCGCGAACGTGTGGCACGATTGCTCGATCCAGGAGCACCTTTCCTCGAAATAGGCAATATCGCCGGGTTTCTTCGAGACACCGACGACCCTGAAAAGTCATTACCCGGTGCCGCAATGATCGCCGGCATCGGATACGTCAGCGGCGTTAGGTCAATGGTGGTTGCCACAGACAGCGGTATCAATGCAGGTGCGATCAGTGAGATTGGCGGCGCAAAAATCAATCGCTGCCAGGATATCGCTCTGCAGAACAAACTGCCCTTCATTCATCTCGTCGAAAGCGCGGGAGCAAACCTGCTCGAGTATCGAGTTCAGCTGTTCATGGTGGGAGGCAAACTGTTCCAAAAGCTGGCACAACTCAGCGCGGCCGGTTGTCCTGTCATCACAGTGTTGCACGGATCGTCCACTGCAGGAGGAGCCTACTTCCCCGGAATGAGCGACGTGGTGATTGGCGTGAGAGGCAACGGGCAGGCGTTTCTGGCCGGTCCTCCGCTGGTCAAGGCCGCGACGGGCGAAGAGGCAAACGCTTCAGATCTCGGTGGAGCAGAAATGCATGCGTCCGTTTCCGGTCTTGTCGAACATCTGGCCGAAAACGACACAGATGCCCTGCGCCTCGCGCGTGAAGTTGTCGCTCGGCTGAACTGGAAACAAAACAGCACGCCAACGATTCACACATCAACGTTCCACGAACCGCGCTACGATCCCGACGAAATTGCGGGCGTTGTACCGGTCGATTATCGTCAGCCGTACGACGTGCAGGAAGTCATTGCGAGAATCGTTGATGACTCTGACATGCTGGAATTCAAGAAGGGCTACGGCAGTCAGACCGTTTGTGTCCAGGCCTCTGTCCATGGGTATGACTGTGCGCTCATCGGAAACAACGGCCCGATTGACCCCGACGGGGCTACGAAGGCAGCACACTTCATCCAGATGTGCTGCCAGACCAATACGCCACTTGTCTTTCTGCAGAACACAACCGGCTACATGGTCGGCACCAGCTACGAGCAAGCTGGTATGATTAAGCACGGATCAAAGATGATCCAGGCCGTCACCAATGCAACAGTCCCCCGATTCACGTTCATGATTGGAGCCAGTTACGGAGCCGGCAACTACGGAATGTGCGGGCGGGCGTATGACCCCGATTTCCTGTTCAGCTGGCCGAATGCAAGTACCGGCGTCATGGGCGGCGAACAGGCAGCAATGACGATGAGGATCGTCGCTGAACAAAGTGCAGCTCGCCGAGGCCGTGAAGTCGATCCCGCGATCCTGGAAGCTCAGAGCAAACAGATCGTGAAGCTGTTCGACGGACAGTCAAATGCATTCTTCGCCTCAGGCTGGCTGCTGGACGACGGAATCATCGATCCTCGCGACACCCGAAAAGTGCTGGGCTTTCTGCTGGCAACAACAGACGAAAGACAACGGCGAACGTTATCTCCCAATACGTTTGGTGTTGCGAGGATGTAGAGATTTAACCGAACAAATGTTACACAAAGACACGAAGCCACAAAGTGACCACACTACGAATCCTCTGGCAGAGGTATTGGAATGGAAGAGGAACTGGAGCTTATCGCAACGGACGCCGTCGACGTCGTAATGAAGCTGCACATCGCACTCGGTCCCGGACTGCTGGAGTCGGTGTACACGACAATCATGCAAAAGAAGCTGGAGGATCGTGGGTACAGCGTTCAACGTGAACAGCCAATCCCGGTTGTCTACGATGGGTTTACATTTGAAATAGGATTTCGAGCCAACTTAGTAATCAATGAATGTTTCATCGTCGAACTGAAGTCCGTTGAAACGCTTGCACCAGTGCATAAGAAGCAACTCCTGACGTATCTGAAGATTACGAACATGCGGCTGGGCTGCTCATCAACTTTGGAGAAGCGCAACACAGAAATGGAATCAAGCGAATCGCCAATTAACATCTGACCTCATCCACCAATCCTCTGTGCCTTTGTGTCTTCTTGAGGAAAACTAATGTCTGGTCACGAGGATGTGCATTTGCACAACACCAACGTTCCATGAACAAAATCCTGATTGCAAATCGCAGTGAAATCGCTGTCCGGGTGATTCGCACTGCACAGTCACTCGGTTATTCCACCGTCGCGGTCTTCTCAGATGCCGACAAAGATGCACTGCATGTTGAACTGGCCGATCAGGCGGTTCATCTCGGTGGATCGGCAGCTTGTGACTCCTACCTGAACGCTGGCCGAATCATTGCGGCTGCTCAAAAAAGCGGTGCCGATGCTGTCCATCCGGGCTATGGTTTTCTGTCCGAGAATGCTGAGTTTGCTCGAAAGGTGATCGAAGCCGGGCTCACCTGGATCGGCCCCTCGCCGGAATCCATGCAACTCATGGGCAATAAGGTTGCCGCCAGAGCTGCCCTTTCCGACAGTGATATTCCACTTGTTCCCGGCTACTGCGGAAATGACCAATCCGACGACGCGTTCGTTGCCGCCGCAGACGACATCGGCTTTCCTGTGATGGTGAAGGCTGCCTCCGGCGGAGGCGGACGAGGAATGCGACTCGTCACGCACCCGGACGATTTGGCAAACGCACTGGCCGGAGCACGATCGGAATCGCTCCAGGCGTTCGATTCGGATGAGCTGTTCCTTGAGAAGGCAATCGCTAACCCGCGCCACATCGAGTTCCAGGTTTTTGCCGATCAACATGGCAATACTCTGCACCTGGGAGAACGTGATTGTTCGATCCAGCGTCGCCATCAGAAGGTCATCGAAGAAGCACCAGGCCCTGCAGTCACGACAGAGCTTCGCCAGCGGATGGGAGCAGCGGCCGTGGAAGTCGCGCGGGCGGTTAACTATATGAACGCCGGCACCGTTGAATTCCTGCTTGACGACGATGACAACTTCTACTTCATCGAAATGAACACTCGTCTGCAGGTCGAGCATCCAGTCACCGAACTGATTACAGGTTTTGATCTCGTCGAATGGCAGCTTCTGGTTGCCGAAGGAAATCCGCTGCCGGTGACACAGCAGGAAGTCCGTCTGGACGGCCATGCGATAGAAGCACGCCTGTATGCAGAATCGCCGGAGAACAATTTTCTTCCCAGTACTGGCACGGTCGAGCATTGGGAGCCCGCATCGGGTGACGGATGCCGAATCGATCACGGACTGAAATCAGGACAGGAGATCGCACCGTTCTATGACGCCATGATCGCCAAAGTGATCACGCACGGCCCCACGCGGGACGTGGCTAACCGGCGACTACGTCGAGCGTTGGAAAACACGGTCGTACTCGGTGTGGAAACGAATCGCCGTTTTCTGCAGGACATAATCCAGCACCCATCTTTCGTGTCCGGTTCGGCAACGACGTCATTTATCCAACAGTTGAAGACTCCGACTGCAGAATCCGATTCCTCTCTTATGGAAGTTCTTGGCGCAACAGTACTGTATCGCATCAGCCAGCAATCGAATCAGCCTTCTCTGAGCGGCTGGGGAGCCCCACCGGCAACATTCCAGTTCGATGCAAGTGAACCGGATCATCTGATCACCGTTGAATCGGCTGGTGATGGCCTGCAGGTTGCACATCACTCGCAAACGTTTCAGGTGCAGGTCCTGTCATGTCACGACAATCAACTGAACATTGAAGTCGACGGTTTTCGTCACGTCGCAGCTTACGCGATTGGCAGCGACAGCCGAATCTGGATTCAGTGTGGTCCGGAAACGGCCAGCTACACCAACATTCTCCTGGCTCCGGCAGACGCCGCAACTTCCGAAACCGATGGAAAGATTCTCGCTCCGATGCCGGGCTCTGTCCTGCGTGTTGAAGTCGCCGTGGGAGATCCTGTCGAAAACGGCCGGGCTTTGCTGGTACTGGAAGCCATGAAAATGGAACAAACCATCGAAGCCCCTGTCACCGGCACTGTTTCACAGATCCTTGTCGAACCGGGACAACAGGTGACACCTCGGCAACTGCTGATGTCGATCGAATCATCAGTCGCTGAATAGTCGCTCACCCACCAGCGGCGCGTCCAACACAACAAAGCCCCGCAGCACAAGCTGCAGGGCTTTGAAGCACATCAATGCGGAAGGGGGGAGTCGAACCCCCACGCCCTTACGGGCACAGGATCCTAAATCCAGCGCGTCTGCCAATTCCGCCACTCCCGCGAGTCATGAAAACACACGTGAGATGGTGTTTTCGGGCAGACGGAGCAAATTGGTCGTTGCCAATGAGTTGCCAAAATACTCCGAATCAGCCGGAAGTCTAACGTGATCCTGTCCGGATTCCAGAGCCATGGTTTCCAGAATTCTGATTGAGAACAACCGGAATGAAGGCGTTTGGCCGCTCGGTCATTACCCAGGCGTAATTGATGTCTCGGGAGACCATCGCGGTTTGTGTGGGATCGGCAGACTATGTGTTGAGCTTGCCCGTCGCGGTTGTCAAGTCCGTTGTGGAATTCCCTACGGAAAGTGGGCGCTCAGTTAAGTGTGTTATAGTACGCACAAGGAGTGTCTGCGATGTCAGGAAAATCAGGAAAGCGTGAACGTCGTGTTTACGGGGACGAG
>Ga0180430_10000385_pt1 | contig 48269 bp, 38 predicted proteins | sample SS_ome_9_FD_132999 | JGI IMG/M metagenome (GOLD analysis project Ga0180430, IMG submission 132999) | Hypersaline lake sediment archaeal communities from the Salton Sea, California, USA - SS_1_S_2 metaG | ecosystem: Environmental > Aquatic > Non-marine Saline and Alkaline > Hypersaline >...
AGCAACTCCAACGACGCATCCGTGCCCGCCAGAACCCCGTCCACGAACACGTCGACAGAATCATTCGTCGTACGCAGCGTAACCCCGGGCTCCAGAGTCAACGTCGCGCCGGCGTCGATGTAGAGGTCACCATCAAGAACGTATGGTTCGGACACATCGTCCCAGACAGTGTCGCTCGTGATGTGCCCGCTGACAGTCGACAGCAGCAATCTCGGTTCGAGGGCCTCCAGGATTGGACGATCATAGCGATTACCCGTACCGGCTGCTGCCGCATCCCCACGACGATCACCTTTCAACATGCCCAAACTCCCTTCTTTAGTCCATCCGAAAACGGATCACTTCCCAGTTTAACGGTATAACGTGCGATTGTACCACATATTCGGATCTTTCAAAGACAAAAAATAGACAAAAGGCGTTTCCACCACGGACCCGCCTGCCGGCGGGCAGGTGGCACGGATATCACGGATGTAGTTACGGAAAAGGCGACCGGAGCCGCACTGCTCATTGTAACCACTTTACAGTACACGCCTTAGATTGCTGTGAACCTCCGCATAACGCCGGGCGTTTTCCGGAGCATAGCCGGGGCAATCGCCCTGCTCTTAACTGCTTCACTTGAAATGCTTTACATAAACAGAGACTATGTCTGCCTGCGATTCTCGTGACTCGCGACAAGTTCTCACTTCCCCGGCCTGGTTCGTCAGACACCACGCCGCAACACCTCGAACCCACAGCCCTTGCCACACATAACCACTTACCTCATAAACTCTTACATCGCCGCACGCACCATAACGCACGCCGATATCGACCGTTCGCCGCCGACGGCAGATGGCGCAAACGTGTGAAGCATCTGTGAACGTCGAGCAATCGGGCGTTTTCGTCGAGAGGCGCGCCCCGGCTGTCGCCTGCGCCCCGCCCGGCCGGACGTGAGGAATGGGGATGACCGTCCGCACCAACACTGTCGCCTAGGCGAAGATCCTGATACGCCGCTGATGGGGCTTGCGTTCTGCGGCGATGGTGCTAACATCATTGAACCGCCCGCGACGGACGCCGGCGGGAAACCATACAGGAGCACTCCCATGAAGACAATCCACAGAACTCTTATCAATGTACTGCCGGTCCTTCTTGTCGCCGCAATCGCCTCTCAAGGGCCGGCGGCGGAAAAGGATACGAAGAAAATGCCTCGCCGGGACGTCATCGAATTCCCGTCAGTCGGCGACGGACTCTGCGTACACAACCTGTTCCAGACGAATATGGTGCTCCAGCGAGACAAACCAATCGTGATCTGGGGCTGGGGCGTCGCCGGCGAGAAGGTTACGGTGACGCTGGGCGACAAGAAGCAGACGGCGACGGCGGGCGCCGATCGGGCATGGAAGGTCACTTTCCCGGCGATGGAGGCCGACTCGACCGGTCGGAAGATGATCGTCACAGGCAAGAGCAAAACGCTGACAATGGACAACGTGCTGATCGGCGACGTCTGGATTCTCGGCGGCCAGAGCAACATGGAGGAGCCGATCCAGCACGTCGAGTTCGGGCGGCTCGAGATCATCTCGGCGAACTTCCCGACAATCCGGATACTGACCATCCCGGCCCAGAACGGACCGAAAGCAAAGAAAGGCTTCCCTCGCCTGCACGAGTGGTCCAGTTGGTTCGGCCGCCACTTGCGGAAAGGCGACTGGGAGGTCTGCACGCCGGAGACTGTGAAATCGCTGTCGGCGATCGGCTATGTGTTCGCGCGCCGGATCCAGATGGCCGCCGGCGTCCCGATCGGCGTGATCGACACGTCTCGCGGCGGAACGACCGTCGAGACCTGGACCCCAATGTCGGTCCTGAAGAAGATCGACACGCCGGAAGTGAAGAACAAGCTCGCCGACTGGGACAAGAGGATCGCCGAGTGGGACCCGAAGAAGGATCTGGAGAATCGCGTCAAGAACTTCCACCGCTGGGTGGCGGACATGAAGAAACGAGGCGAGAAGGTCCCCCAAGACCGCAAGGCCCCCACCGACCTGCGGCCCGGACCGGCGATGGACCAGAACCGGCCCGGCAACTGCTACGCGAGCATGATCGCCCCTATCTCGGGGCTGGCGGTCAAGGGCGCGATCTTCCACCAGGGCTACAACAACGCCCTCGGCGACGGAACGGCGGGGGCGAAAATGTACTACCAGATATTCGGCAGGATGATAACCGCATGGCGCGGGGCGTTCGGCGACAAGGACATGCCGTTTGGGATAATCTCGCTGTGCACCGCGGGCAAACCCCAGACGCGCGACGATTACCTTGAGAAGATGCTGAACGACGGGATCTACATCCGCGAGGCCCAGTACAAGACATTCCTCGATTTCTACAAGGCCGGCGACAAGAACATCGGCTTCGTCAGCAGTTTCGATCAGCGCCGCGCGTGGTATCACCCCCAGAAGAAGGTCCCCGTAGGCGAAAAGACCGCCGCCTGGGCCCTGGCTACGCAGTACGGCAAGGAGATCGCCTGGCTGCCGCCGATGATCAAGGAGATGAAGGTCGAAGACGGTCGGATCGTCCTGTACCTGGACACGTGGCTCAGGGACCTCGACGACGCCGGAATTCAGGGCTTCGCAATCGCCGGGGCCGACCGCAGGTTCCAGCCGGCCGACGCGAACTGGCTGGTCAAGGGAATGGACCGCCACAACCGCCCGCAGTACGACAGGCGCACGGTGGTGCTGACCAGCAAGCACATCGCCAAGCCGATTCATTTCCGCTACGCCTGGGGTCGCAACCCGATGGCCAATCTCGTGCGGGCCGATCACACAACCGTCCCGTTCGCGACCCAGCGCAGCGACAACTGGCCTCAGGAGCAGGTCCCCGAGAAGTACACATGGGACAAAAACGCCCCCAAACGCGAGTACAACCGCAGACTCCGCTGGCAGGCGCAGAGAGATCTTCGCCTGGCCGACACCGAGCGGCGCCTGAAGGAGGCGCAGGCCTTCATCGACGCCAACAAGGAAAAGTACGAGAAGGAGAAGAAGGCCTGGGAGCAGGAAAAGGCCGGAATCCGCAAACGGTTCGAATAGGCGCGATATCCGGTTTTGCGTGGCGAAAACGGTTCGGATCGACTAGCATGAAGGGATATGTTCACTGGCATAGTACAACATGCAGGCGTAGTCCGGGCGACTCGAAACGGCGCCGAGGGGGCGCGTCTGTCTATTGACATCGGCCCGCTGTCGAACGATCTGAAGCTCGGCGACAGCATCGCCGTAAGCGGAGCGTGCCTTACAGTTTCGCAATTCGAGGGAAATATCGCGGAATTCGACGTGATCGCCGAAACGCTCAAACGCACGACACTGGGTGAGTTTCGCCCCGGCAGGAAGGTGAATCTCGAACGGGCGATGCGACTCAGCGACGGACTCGACGGACATATCGTCCAGGGACACGTCGACGCAGTGGCGACAGTCCGCCGGATGGACCGCCGCCAGCCGTGCGTGCTGGAGCTGCAGGCCGATGCGGACCTCGCGGCCCTTATGGCCCCCAAAGGCTCTGTGGCGATCGACGGGGTCTCGCTGACCCTCGCTGAAATATCGGTCGACCGGTTCAGCGTGGGGCTTATCCCCACGACCCTGGCCGAAACGACGCTCGGCGAACTGTCGCCCGGCGATTCGGTCAATGTCGAGGCCGATATCATCGGAAAGTACGTGGTTGCATTCCTTAAGCGGATGACCGGACAAAGCTCCGGCTCGGGCGCCGTCACCCTCGACAAACTGCGGGAGGCGGGCTTTATCTAGCCCGGGCGAACCGTGGAGACCGACAGACCGGTAATCGGAATAACGATGGGCGACCCATGCGGCGTGGGCGCCGAGGTCATAATCAAGGCCCTGGCCGATCGCGAACTGCGCAGAGAGGCGAGATTCATAGTCTTCGGATTCTCCGAGCAGATGAGCTACACCGCCGACCGGCTGGACGCCGACTTCGTGTTCTTCCGCGATCATCACGAGAACATCCGAGAGTACAACCACGACATAACCGTTTTGGACTACGACGAGTTCTCAGCCCCGGCGACAATGCCGCGAGGAGCCAGCAAACTCGGCGGAGCGGCGTCGATGTCGTTCTGCGAAGACGCGATATCCGCCGCGCGCAGGGGCCTGATCGACGCGCTGGTGACCGCCCCGATCTCAAAAACGTCATGGAAACTCGCCGGTCACCACCGGTTCCCGGGGCACACCGAACTGCTGGCCAAGCGCTGCGGAGCCAGGAACGTGGCGATGATGTTCGTCGCCCCGCAGCTTAAAGTCGTGCTGGCGACGATCCACCAGTCGCTGTTCGACATCCGCAACTCGTTCACCATAGGATGCGTGTTCAACCCTATGGATCTGGCCGATCAGGCGCTGCGCGACTGGTTCGGGATATCCGAACCCCGGCTGGGCGTAGCAGGCCTGAACCCCCACGCCGGCGAACACGGTCAGTTCGGAGATGAAGAAGAGCGGATCATATCTCCGGCGATACTTCTGGCCAACGAAGGCGGAATAAACGCGACAGGCCCGTTGCCGGCCGATACCATATACCTCAAAGCCCTCGAAGGCGAATTCGATGCAGTTATCGCGATGTACCACGATCAGGGCCTGATACCGGTGAAACTGCTGGCCTGGCGAGATGCGGTCAACCTGACCCTCGGCCTGCCGATCATTCGCACCAGCCCGGATCATGGAACGGCGTTCGACATCGCCGCGAAGAACCGGGCCGATCCGTCGTCAATGAAAGCCGCTATCAGACTTGCAATCCAACTGGCCCGGAAGAAGGCTGAAAACAGCCCCGGACTGAAAAAGTAGAAAGAACCCAGAAACCCTAAGCAGGAAAACGACGCAATGGCAAACGCATTTTTCAAGATCGACAGACCCGCCAACGAGCCGATTAACGCCTACGGGCCGGGAAGCATAGAGAAACAGCAGCTCAAGGCCAGGATCGCCGAACTGAAATCCGAGCAGATAGACATTCCGCTGATAATCGGCGGCAAAGAGGTCCGCACAGGGCGGACCGCTCCGTGCGTCTGTCCACACGATCACCAGCACGTGCTGGGGCACTATCACAAGGCCGGACCCGACGAAGTCGCCGCGGCTATCGAGGCGGCAGTCGCCGCTCAAAAGGAATGGGCCGCACTGGACTGGCACGATCGCCTGGCGGTGTTCCTGAAAGCCGCCGATCTGCTGGCCGGGCCCTGGCGCGATACTCTCAACGCAGCGACGATGCTCTCTCAGAGCAAAAACGCCTTCCAGGCTGAAATCGACTCGGCGTGTGAAATGGCCGATTTCTTCCGGTTCAACTGCTACTTCGCAACCGAGATATTCGCCGGTCAGCCGGGGTCGTCACAGGGAATATGGAACCGGAGCCAGTACCGCCCGCTCGAGGGATTCGTCCTGGCTGTCACCCCGTTCAACTTCACGTCGATCGCCGGCAACCTGCCTACGGCCCCTGCGATGCTGGGCAACGTGGCGTTGTGGAAGCCGGCGTCGTCGTCGGTGTATTCGGGATATTTCCTGATGAAGCTGTTCATCGAAGCGGGACTGCCGGCCGGCGTGGTCAACTTCATACCCGGCCAAGGCTCGGCCGTCGGCCCGATCGCGCTGGACAGCGAACACCTCGCGGGCATCCACTTCACCGGTTCGACCGGAGTGTTCCAGTCGATGTGGAAGACTGTCGGACAGAACATAGACAAATACCGCTCGTATCCGAGAATCGTCGGCGAGACCGGCGGCAAGGACTTCGTCTTCGCACACGAATCTTCCGATCCGCAGCAGGTCGCCGCCGCGCTGGTTCGCGGAGCGTTCGAATACCAGGGCCAGAAATGCTCAGCCGCCTCGCGCGCCTACGTCCCCGACACCATCTGGGATTCGGTCCGCGAGAAGATGCTCGCCCAGATCGGCGAACTGAAGATGGGTTCGCCCGAAGACTTCACCAACTTCATAAACGCGGTGATAGATCGCCCGGCGTACGAGAGCATCAAGGGGTATATCGATTACGCCAGACAGAGCCCCGACGCTGAGATTCTGATCGGAGGCGGATGCGACGATTCAACCGGCTACTTCATCGAGCCGACAGTCGTCCTGGCCAAGACGCCCGACTTCAAGACGATGGTCGAAGAGATCTTCGGACCGGTGCTTACGATCTACGTATACCCCGCCGATCAGTTCGCCCAGACGCTTGAACTGTGCGACAGCACCTCGCCATACGCGCTTACCGGTGCGATTTTCGCACGCGATCGCGGCGTGATCGCCCAGGCTACCGAGGCGCTGACCAACGCGGCGGGCAATTTCTACATCAATGACAAGCCGACCGGGGCCGTAGTCGGTCAGCAGCCGTTCGGAGGCTCCCGGGCGTCGGGAACCAACGACAAGGCCGGAAGCATGCTCAACATGCTCCGCTGGCTGTCGCCCAGAACGATAAAAGAGACTTTTGTGCCGCCGACGGATTACCGGTACACTTTCATGGACGAAGCCTGAAACGTTTGAGAAAGCAGCAACACGATGATTGAATATCAACTGGGCGTTGTCGGGGCCGGAAACATGGCCGAAGCGATCCTAAGAGGGATTCTGCGCGAGGACTACCTCAAGCACACCGAGATAGTCGCATACGATCCGGTGGCCAAGCGTCAGCAGATCCTCGCGATGGAGTTCAGCATCATGTGCGCCCAGGACAACACTGTCCCCGGCGCGTGCCCGCGGGTGCTCCTGGCGGTCAAGCCCCAGGTGATGAAAGAGGCCCTCGAGCAGATCGCTCCGGTGGTTACCGACCGGACGACGGTGATATCGATAGCCGCCGGGGTGACCACCGAGTTCATGGACAAGGTCCTCGGCGGCAAGGGACGAATCGTCAGGGTCATGCCCAACACGCCGATGTTTGTCGGCTGGGGCGTTTCGGCGCTGGCCGCGGGACCCCGCGCAACCAATGACGACATCCAGTGGACCCAGAAAGTGCTCGCCGCCAGCGGGCGGACCGTGGTGGTCGAAGAAGCAATGCTCGACGCGGTGACCGCGGTGTCGGGCTCCGGGCCGGCGTATTTCTTCTACCTGATCGAGGCGATGACCGCCGCGGGAGTCGCCGAAGGGCTCGACGAGGAGGTCGCCGAACTGCTGGCGGTCGAGACGTGCATAGGCGCCGGGCAACTGCTGCACCATACGCAAAAAGCCCCCGCGGATCTGCGAAGGCAGGTCACAACGCCCGGCGGAACAACCGAAGCGGCGCTGAACGTCATGACAGAGTCCGGCGTTCAGGACGTGTTGACAAGGGCCGTTCGGGCAGCGGCTGAGCGAAGTCGCGAACTTGGCAAATAGGATGGCCCCAACAATACCATTGCAAAAACCCCCAATGAGCCCTAAAGTATTGACCGTTGAGACCCTTGAGGTCCGCCCGCGACAGGCGCCGGCGGGCTAGAGGCATTGACAGTGACCCGTCCCGACGACCGGAAAACCGATAAGACGCAGGCGTTTGCGGACGCCATGCCGAACGAAGAGCGCCTTCTGGTCGTACTGAAAAGGGAACTGTACGAAGGCAGTTGGGATGAAATGCTTGCCGACCTCCAGGCCAGGTTGAACAACAAGCCGTACATCTTCAAACTGGCGAACCGAATTACTGACGATATTGACCGGATAGAACGGCTCGATAAGTACGAACGGGAAAACGACGTTGACCTGAGCGACTACATCGAGCTTAAACCGTAGCAAGCGGCGGCGATACGCCGCAACAATGATTTCGAGGAGCAGTTCATGCGTGGTTTCACAAAACTACTAGTCCTTCTAATCGTCTCAGCAGCCTTTGCCGGATGCGGCCCGTCGGCGGCTTCCCTCGCCGCGGCCCGTAGGAAGGCTCAGATCGCGGCCCGGGAAAAGGCCGCCAGACACACTAAGGCGCTGAATGACGCCGGTCTGCGGTATTACTGGAAGTGCGACCAGCTTGCCGACCTGCTGGCTCCCGGCGAGAGAATCGCCCGCACGTGGCTGCTGGACGAGAACCTCTACTGCCTGACAAGCGCCAATCGCCTGATGGCGATCGAAGCGGCCAAGGGCACGCTGAGATGGGGCAAATGGGTCTATGTCGCCAAGCCGGGCGATACGGTCTTTGAGCCGACCCATGTGAATGACATTTCGATCACGCGACTGACCCCCACGCGCAAGGAGGTCCTTCAGCCCCGCGAGGGAGCCGACAGAGGAGTCCCGGGCGTCGATCTGGTCATAATCAGCACTCGAACCAACGCCCTGGTCATAGACCGCGCCACCGGAGACGAAATCCGCAACATCAATTACAACTTCGGAGCCTCGGCGACCGCGGGGGTATGCTGTGACGGCAGGCTCGTGTTCGTTCCGGACTCGCGCGGCTGGTATCACGCGATCTTCCTGCACGAGATGGTGCACAGTTGGACCCTGTCGGTTGAAGGCGCGATAAAGGTCCCCCCGAGATACATCGTCGACAAGGTGATTGTGGCCTCCCAGGCCGGACAGGTCCAGGTCGCCAACACCTATGAAGCGAGAAAGGTGGTCTGGACACGAACGCTCGAGGCGGGAATAGAAGCGCCCATACTGGCCACAGCCGCACATCTCCTCGTCCCCTGCATGGACAGGCGCCTGTACGCCTTCGACACGGTCACGGGACAGAAGCTGTGGGAGCCCTACGACTGCGCAAAGCCGCTGGTCGACGTGCCGCAACTAAGCGACGTAACCGTTTTCCAGTACGCACAGGGCGGGGATTTCCACGCATTAGGCCTGGTCTCGGGCAAGCTTCGCTGGACGCTGCCGAACGCGCGGACCGTGCTGGCGGCAATGGACAAGAACGTATACCTGCAGAGCGACGAGAACCAGATCCTGCAGGTCGACGAGATACTGGGCGAGGTCAACGCATCAATCCGGATGCCCGCCGGCGACATGCTGACTGCGAACACTTCAGCTCCGGCGATATACGGAGCGACGCCCAAGGGACGGTTGTACTGCATACGCGCAATAAGCGCCGGACACCTCACAGCGGAAATGCTGAAGAAAAAACTCAAGAAGTAGGATACGACACTCAGTTTCAGACGCGGTGGAAGCGTCAAGACCCGGGAAAGGGCGAAAATGGACGAAATCGCAATCCGACGCGCTCTAATAAGCGTATACGACAAGACGGGCATTCAGGAATTCGCCAGGGCTCTTTCTGAAATGGGCGTCGAAATCATCTCCTCGGGCGGCACCGCCAAGGCTATCGAAGCCGCGGGAGTCGAAGTTCGCTACGTACAGGAGTGGACCGGTTTTCCGGAAATGCTCGGGCATCGCGTAGTTACGCTTCATCCCAAGGTTCACGGAGCGATACTGGCCCTCCGCGACGACCCGGAGCATCAGGCCGACATCGAGAAATACGATCTCGAACCGGTCGATCTGGTCTGCGTGAGCCTCTATCCGTTCGAAGAGGCGATCGCAAAAGACGACTGCACGCTGGCCGAGGCGATAGAGATGATCGACATCGGCGGGCCGACGCTTATCCGCGCCGCGGCGAAGAACCACAAGTTCGTGTCCGTCGTGACCGACATAAGCCAGTACAACCTGATTCTCGACGAAATGCGCGCCAACGGCGGAAACGTAAGCGCCGAACTTCGCCAGCGGCTGGCGCGACAGGCCTTCGGACTGACATGCCACTACGACACGGCGATATCCTCGTACCTCGCCGATCAGTCGCAGGATAATCTGCCCGATCGAATCAGCTTCTCGTACCGCAAGACGTGCGAGCTTCGCTACGGCGAAAACCCGCACCAGAAAGGCGCTTTCTACGTTGGAGACGACGCGAGCGAACCGTGCATCGGACGCGCCAAACTCCTGGGCGGCAAGGAGGTGTCGTACAACAACTACTTCGACGGCAACGGCGCGCTCGAACTGGTCAAGGAGTTCGACGAATCCGCCATCGCCATAATCAAGCACGCCAACCCCGCGGGTTGCGCCATAGACAACGATCTGGTCGAGGCCTACCGCAAGGCGTACTTCGGCGACGTAAACGCCTGCATGGGCGGAATCATCGCCGTCAACCGTCCGGTAACGTCCGAGTTGGCGTCGGCTGTCGTCGAAACGTACAAGCGTTGGGGCAAGCCCGCCGGAGCGGGCGGATTCTACGCCGAAATGATCATCGCCCCCTCGTTCGACGACGAGGCGATCGACATAATCCGAGCACGCGAAGGATGGGGCCTGGAGGTCCGGCTCCTGGAAGTCGGCGATCTGACCGGCGAGCGAAACAGCGAGAAATTCCTGAAGTACGTCGTAGGCGGCGTGCTCGTACAGGACCGCGACATGCTGGGACTCAACCAGGACGACTGGAAAGTAGTCTCCCGCCGGCAGCCGACCGAACAGGAAATGACAGACATGAAGTTCGCCTGGCTGGTCTGCAAGCACGTGAAGTCCAATGCGATCGTGCTGGCCAAGGACAAGGCCCTGCTCGGCGCAGGAGCCGGGCAGATGTCCCGCGTCAACTCAGCCAGGCTCGCCGGAATGCTCGCAAAGGGCTACGGGGGCGGCGGCGTGATCGACACCAAGGGCTGCGTACTGGCCTCAGACGCCTTCTTCCCGTTCCCCGACAGCCTGGACTGGGCTGTCGAAGCCGGCGCCTCGGCGGTTATCGAGCCCGGCGGATCGAAGAAGGACCAGGACGTCATCGAACGCGCCGACGAACTGGGACTGGCTATGATCTTCACTGGCACAAGGCACTTCAACCACTAGCAGTCCGTTGAAGAAGTGCTTCGTAGCCGAGAGCGAGGAATTGTTCGGCCTGGCAAGGACGAAACCGCAGGCGAATCCGTTGATTCGTCGAGGATTTCGGACGCCGCCAGGACGGACACGACCCGCTGGCAGGCGGAATTGACTTCTTCAACGGGCTGCTGGACCGCCGAAGGTGATTTGCCGTAAGTCAAACATTCTAAGGCGGCCGCGCGGACGAACCCATACCCGGGAGCTTCCGACGGGACCGTTGCAGCCGCGCGAAAAACCGCATAAAAACCCCGCTAAGGTCGAACTTTAGCTTGACCGATAACACTGACTCAAAGACAATACGCGGTTCCAATCAGGAGAATCCGTGAATGAACGCTAAGAATCTACCGCTTAAGTTTGCTTTTCTGTCACTCCTTGTGGCCGTCTGCATATATTCGCTGTACGCCAAGGGACTGAAGGAGGGCATCGATCTGCGCGGCGGACACAGCCTGACTTTCCAGATCCGCAGCAATGCAGACGAGGTCAATCGCCTGAAAATCCGAAAGGACGAACTGGCCGCCAAGATCGCCCAGACCACAAACGAAGAAGAGAAGAAGGTCCTGAACGAAACGCTCCAGCGTATCGAGGGTGATCTGATCCAGGCGACCCGCGATGCGGCGTCAGACGCCTCACTGGCTGAAGACATGATTCGCGTACTGAAGGAACGAGTCGATCCGCTGGGCCTGAAGATGCTTGAATGGAGGCCGGTGGGCGCCAACCGCTTCGAAGTCCGCATGCCCGCGGGAGATCCCAAGACCCAGGAGGCCAAGAACGCCTATCGACGAGCCATACAGGCCCTCGAAAGACGCAATATCGAGAAAAGCCACCTCCGAAATCTCGAAAAAGGCAAGACCACGATCGCCAAGCTCGCCGGGGACGACGAGAAGCTCGCGGCCCTGCTCAACCAGTTCATGGCGGACTTCGCGAAGCTCAAGACCGCCGACGACAGCAACAGGCAGCAGCGGATCAGCGCGTGGGAGATGTCCGAGTCGAAGGTCCTCAAGCACAACATCGAGATCCAGGCGCTCAGGAGCATCCTGTCGGGCTACGTGCGGCAGGCCGACCTGGACAAGCTCAGGGGCAAGCCCAAGGCCAGGGCCTCCCTGGAAGTCCGCAAGCAGGGATACGAAAATTCGATCGAGCTGTTCAAGAGCAAGTACGAAGACAGCCCCGAGAGACTCAAGGCGATCGACAACGTCATCAAGCTCTACACCACCTGGGTCGACATGCGGCAGGAACTCGAAGATCCGTCCGACCTGAAGCGCCTTATCACCAAGGCCGGCGCCCTGGAATTCCGCATCGCCCCGATATCCTCCGAAGCGATGGCCCAGGAAAACCAGGTCGTGCTCTCGGCGACCGAAAGGCAGAAATACGTCAAGATCCTGCGGGACACGCTCGACAAGGAAGGCCCCCAGGGCCTGGCCAGACGAACCGACAGGTACAAGTGGTTCCCCATTCGCGGAGAGCGCAAAAGCGGCTACAACCGCGTCGTCACGTCGACATACGGCGGGAAGAAATACATCCTGCTGAGCAACTACAAGGGAAAGACTCTCCTCCAGAGGCGAGACAGCGACAGATGGGCCCTGACCAACGCCTACATGACCTCCGACTCCAAGGGACTGCCCGCGGTCGGATTCAGCATGAATGAGGCCGGAGCCAGGTTCCTCCACGACCTGACCCGCGACAACATGGGCGAGCACATGGCGATCCTCCTGGACAACGAAGTCTACTCGGCTCCGGTAATCCAGGCGACGATCTCGTCCAACGGCATCATCACCATGGGCACGTTCGACTCCGAAGAAGTCAACAATCTGATCAAGATCCTCCGCGCCGGCTCGCTTCCGGCCAAGCTGATCGAGACCCCGGTCGCCGAGAGTTCGTTCGGACCGACATTCGGCGAAGCCAACCGCGACATGGGCTTCCGGGCCGGAATCATCGGATTGATCGCCGTGGCGGTCTTCATGTGCGTCTACTACATGGCCGCCGGAGTAGTGGCGATAATCGCACTGGTGCTCAATATCGTTCTGGTCCTGGGCGCCATGAGCCTGATCGGGGCGGTGTTCACTCTTCCGGGCATCGCGGGCATCATCCTGACAGTCGGCATCGCCGTCGACGCCAACGTGCTCATATTCGAACGCCTCCGCGAGGAGCAGCAGCGAGGAACGGCTATCAGAAGAGCGATGGCCAACGCGTACGAGCGGGCGTTCAGCGCGATTTTCGACGCGAACATCACGACGCTGATCACCTGTTTGATTCTCGGCTGGGTCGGCACTGAAGAGGTGCGGGGATTCGCCGTCACCCTGTCGTTCGGCGTGATGTTCTCTATGTTCACCGCACTGGTCCTGACCCGCTGGGTGTTCCAGATCCTGCTGGACCGAGGAATAATCGACAAGCCGTTGAAGATGCTGGCCGTTATCGGCGTGCCGAAGGTCAACTGGATGGCCAAGCGGCACTTCTTCTGGGTGCTGTCGGTCTCGATGGTCGTAATCGGCATATTGTCGATGGTCGGACAGGGCAAGAACCTGCTGGGCATCGAGTTCTCCGCCGGCACGCAGGCGGTCATCACGTTCAAAGACGACGCGCTGATCGACGGCAAACTCCCCAACGCCGAACTCGTGCGAACCCACTATATGGACAGGGTCAACGAACTGGTCAAGGACGATTACGACAACTACGGCAAACTCGCCGAAACCTCCCGCATCGAATCGCGATACGACTACAGAAAGGTCGAGAACTTCGTCGCACGCCGCGACAGCGACAACGACAAGAAGATAACAGACGAGGAATTCAACGCCCTGCCGCGGGCCAACGCGGCGTTCTTCAAGCTCATCGACGCCAATGACGACAACGTCCTCGATGCGGACGAACTGGAGAATCTGCCCGAGACATCCTACCAGATCACGACCACCGAGGTCTCGGTGCCGAAGATCAGCAAGATAGCCACCGACAAGTTCGGGGTCGCCCTGAAACGGCGCGTAAGCTACTCGCCTAAATCCGACGACAACGCCGGCGGATACGAAGTAGTCGCCAGTAAGCTGATACCCGAACTGGATCTCGAAGCAAACCCCGACGGCTACGCCGTAGTGGCCCCCAGAGCCGCGACCTCATTCACCGAAACGCTTGAAGACTTCAACGGCGGAGTAGTCGTAGCGCTTCGCGGGCTGTCGCCGAAGCTGACTGTCCGCGAGTTCCAGGAGCGAATCGAAAACACCCAGATGCAGCCGGACTTCGCCAAGAAGGTCCCCGCCAGCGTCAGGGTCGTCCCGCTGGGCAACGCCTCAGAGGCCCTGCAGTCGGACTTCGCGGTGTTCTCGCGGCCCGGACAGGGCGCAGAAGGCACCGCAGCCCAGACCCCGGAAACCATGCACGCCGACCTTTCGGAGCTGGTGCGTGAATCACTCGAACGCGATGAAGCAATCGTGGCGATCAACTTCGACGCGGCGATCGCCTCGGGAGCCGCCCAGTCGGCCATTATCGCGATCGTAATGTCGTGGATAGCGATCGTGCTGTACGTATGGGTGCGATTCGGATCGATCCGATGGGGTCTGGCGGCGGTTGTCTGCCTGATCCACGACGTGGTTATCGTTGTCGGACTGCTGGCGGCCACCGTATGGATGGCCGACACCGCCCTGGGCGGACTGCTCGGCATAGGGTCGTTCAAGATCGACCTGGCCATGGTCGCCGCAATCCTCACCGTTATCGGCTACTCGGTCAACGACACCATCGTCGTGTTCGACAGGATCCGCGAAAACCGCGGCAAGCTGTCGAGCGTGTCGGTCATGGCGCTTAACGCGTCGATCAACCAGACTCTCGGCCGGACGCTGCTTACCTCGACGACCACGTTGATAGTCGTCTTGATCATGTACGTCGCAGGCGGAGACGCCATCAGGCCGTTCAGCTTTGCACTGCTGATCGGCGTACTGTTCGGAACGTACTCGTCGATCGCCATCGCAAGTCCGCTGCTGATGGGACTGCGAAAAGCCCTGGTGGCCAGAACCGCCGGAGTGGGAGAAACAACGGTGGACAAGAAGTAACGGCGAGCGGCGCGGAATAGAGCGGCCCGGGCGAGTTGACGAAACCCGCCCGGGCCGTTTTCTGCGCTCTTCCAACCAGGCGGGACGAGGGAGTATAATTCCCGGGCTATGAAACAATCGCTGCTCATGTTGATTTTCTGCGTGCTGCTTGCCGGATGCCCGGGGAGCAAGCCGAAGCCTCCGTCCAAACCCGAACCGCGCCTGGCCCCCCTGCCGATCCAGCAGGCCCAGGCGTATGAAGAAACCGTCACCGGCCTGTTCGTATCGCTGGCGGATTTCGAAGACGCCTCCGACGGGTCCAAAGGACACTCGCAGGTCGAGCACTTCTCGATCACGCCGGCGACCAAGAGAGGGGCCTGCAAGTTCGTTGTCAACATCACCCGCACCGGAGGCGGAGCCCTGGAGGCCAACCTCGGACCCGGCGCCGGGCTGACGTTCTCCAGCCCCGACATTCACGACTTCACCGGATATGCGCTGCTGACGATGGCGCTTTACAGCGAGGCCCTGCGCGACGACCTTCGCGTCACGCTGGTGTCGCAGCGGGGAAGCTGGACCAGCGGACGGACGCTGGTGACTCCGGGCTGGAACAACGTGATGATAGACATCCGGCGCCTGTCGGACCTGAAGCACTTCAGCACCGAATCGGTCAGGCAAGTCAACATCGCGTTCGCCGACGCGATCGGAGACGTGACATTCAATATCGACGACATAATGCTCATAGACAACCGCAGACGGATCCAGCCGACTCCGCCGGGAGTGAAACTGCTCAAAAACGGACTGAATTACGAGCTGACCCTGCCCGGCGGCAAGAAGCCCATCGCGCTGTCCCAGAGCCCCGACGGACTGTGGCGGATGCCGGGGCGCCGATGCATGGTGCAAATCAGCGCAAAACAGGACCCTCTTGTCCCAGGAAAGGAGGATCTGTCTCTTATGGGCCGGCGGAGAGTCGGACGGGTCGAGATACCCGAGCACAACGAGCTGCGGATTCGGCTGGTCAACACCTGGTATTTCCCGACCCGCGCCGGAGAGTGGGCCTCGCTGGCGATAAGGCGAATCAGATGGTCGCACACCATTTACGCCGACGGAACCTGGATAACCAACGCAGAACTCAACAACGCCGGCGGAAAGGCGATCCGGCAGGTCGGCCTGTTCCTCGATCGGAAAGCCGCCTGGCGGGACGCTGTGATGTCGTCTGAGAGAATCGAATCGAACTTCGCCGGGCCTGTGGCCAGATGGACCTACATGACGCCGGGGCCTGACGCCGACGGCAAAGCCGCGATGGAGCAGTACGTCAATCCCGGTCGGATAGAAATCCATATGGGGCGCCGCGACATCAATCCGCCGGGCGACGCCAACAAGGATCGTTTCGACGAATCCAGGGGCTGCTACAGCCTTTGGGCCAACCAGGCCGGTCATTGCCGCTTCACATTCCGCCCCCCCGACCGCGGACGGGAAAACGCCGTGTTCCACGTCACCGGACCCTGGGACAAGGCGGTGTCGGTGAACGCCGCGGGGGCCGCGATCCGCAACGTAATCCGCCTGGACGACGGGTCGGTTCTGTTCGTGCTGCCGGGAAAGACCGCTTCGCCCAGGCGAATAGAGGTCGTCGGCAAGCCCAGGCCGCCGCAAATCGACTCAGACTGACGGTTCCTTTGTACGCTTATTTCGACTCGTCTTCTTTTTTTGCATTGCCCGATGACGACGGAATACGATATAATATAAGGTAGGTTGTTTATCGGATAAATAGGAGTCGGCCCTATGAAACACATATCAAAATCACGCGAATTCCGTCCGATTGGTTCTCGTCGCGATCGGTCCTCCACAGCACCGCGAGCAAGGGCGGGCGCTTTTACGCTTGTCGAGCTGCTCGTTGTCGTCACGATCCTGGGACTGCTGGCGGTGATGATGTTCCCGATGCTGACCAGCGTATTTGGTGACTTCAGATCAACCCAGTGCAGAAGTCAGCTCAAGGAAATCGCCAAGGCCATAAGACTCGCCGAAAGCCACGAGGGACGCGACAAGATATCGGCCATGATGTGGCAGGCTACGCTGTCAAGCTACCTTGGCAAGGAAAAGAGCACTTTCATCTGCCCGGAATACGCCCACATACTGGGCCAGCGGGGCGAAACTCCGGCCGATGAGGCTTTAGTCCCGCCTCCGCTTGGAGAACTCGCGGCGTTCAGGGTGAACAACAGATGGTTCGAGGACATGTGCGAAGGTCCTTTTGTGGCCAAGCTCTCGGATGTGAACTGGAATCGCGCCAGGGGCGACGGATGGCTCGTCGAATCGGGCAACAACTTCCCACGTGCAAACTACCAGGACGGGTCTGAGGACAGCGCCAATCCGTACTGGCTGTGCCTGGAGGACCATGGCAACGACTGGGACCAGAAAGACGTCATGGTGAAAGTTACGATCACCGGCGCCGGATATCTGCTGGAATGCATGTCGGGATCAACGGGACACAGCAACTGGATCGTCGACAAGCCCGACTATAACGAGTTGCAGTTCATAGGCAGCAGGACGGCGTTCGGCTCCAAGCCGGCGATACCCATCCAGGCCGCCGGAGGCATAGTCAGCTACGGAATGAACACAGCGACTCCCGACACGCTGGACTCGCCGGGCAATATTCTGGTGTTGGACTATCACTACGTTATGGCCGCTCCGACCGATGAATGGTCCGACGCCGACATTCGCCATCCGCTGGACAGCAGCATACCGAAATTCGCCCGCCACAGAGGACGCATCAACACGCTGTTCTCAGACGGTTCGGTGACATCGAAGGACCCCTACGACATCAACCCGCAAAACAGCAACGTCAGACAGGTTTACTGGATGCCCTGACCGTAGGCGTGCGAACCTGAGAGCATCACCTTACCGGAGCAACGATAAGTGAACAATATTCCCATGCGGCTTCGTATCCTGATCGGCATAGCCGTAGTGATGGTCCCCATTGCCGTGTGGCGCATCATCTCATTCCAAAGCGATTCAGCGGGGCTGACCGCCGAACAGGCCGCCATACGCGAAGACAGGATCAACGGAAACGTAAAGGGACTCGCGGAGAAAGTTAAGACCTACAAGCGCGACGACGCCAGACGGGCGACAAGCGCCCTGGGGAGAATCGGCCGCAAGTCAATGCCTCCGCTGAGGGCCATTCTGCGTGAAGACAAGAGGCCGGCGGTTAGAGAACAAGCCGCCTACGCGATAGCCGATGTGGTCCGGTCAACCGCACCGGCCGGCAAACCGATCGCAAAAGAGATGACCGCCGATCTTGTCGCAACGATCGAAAATGAGGAAGTCCCCACAGTGCGTGCGGCGGCGGCTTCGGCGCTCGGCAGGCTTCGCGACCACAGCAACATGGCCGCACTGCTGAAAGCGATGGACGACGAGGATTACGGCGTTAGGGTCTCCGCTCACGCCGCAGTCTCCCGAATATTCGGACGAAAGTACGTGTTCGACGCCAGACTTCCGTCAGCCAAGAGGCAGATCGTAATAAAGGGCATCGCCAAGGACTGGGAAGTATACAAGAGCAGAGTCGGCAACTACCACGACGCCAATCGCAAACCCGCCAATCGCTGAGACCCGCCTGACGGCAACGTCGCAAAAAACCTGTCGGACCAGCCGGCGATTAGCTCGAAATTCCGCTTGATTCGCGCCCCTGTTGTCGGTATACTGCTGCGTTCGGTAACTAACGAACATTCAGAGGAAGCACCATGAAAGCCGATATACACCCCGAATACAAAGAGATAAACGTAAGATGCGCCTGCGGCGAGACTTTTAAGACCAGCTCGGCCGGCGGAGACATCCAGGTCGACATATGCTCGGCCTGCCACCCGTTCTACACCGGCAAGCAGAAGTTCGTAGACACCGCCGGACGCGTCGAGAAGTTCCAGAAGAAGTTCGGCGGGGACTATTTCAAGAAGAAATAGCTATCCTAAGCCACTATAACGCCGACGTTTAGCCCAACAGGGCGCGTCGGCGTTTTTTGCGCTGTCAGATCACCGCCCCCCCGCCCGCGCACGAACTGCTTGACTCCAGGGATCGAAAATGGACTCCTCGAACACGTTAATCGACAAACTCGACGAACTCGACCGTCGCTTCGCCGAGGTCGCCCAGCAGATGAACGACCCCCAAGTCGCATGCGATCCGATCAAAATCGTCGAACTGTCCAAAGAACACGCCAACCTGGCCAGGATCGTAGAGCCCTACCGCAACTACAAGAAGACCTGCGCCGACCGCGACGAGGCCCAGGGCATCGTCGACGATCCCGACGGCGACAGCGACCTGAAGGAGATTGCCTCAGCGGAACTCGACGACCTGAAACACCAGGCCCACGACGAGATGGAGGAGATCAAGGGCCTGCTGGTCATGAGCACCGACAGCGCCATAGATTCGATCCTGGTCGAGATCCGCGCCGGCACAGGCGGCGACGAAGCGGCCCTGTTCGCCGGCGACCTGCTCGGCATGTACAAGCACTACGCCGAATCCAGAAAATGGAAGTTCGAGATCCTGACCGCAAGGTCGACCGAAATGGGGGGATTCCGGGAGGTGGTCGTCAATATCACCGGTAAGGACGTATGGTCCCGCCTGGGCTATGAAGGCGGCGGACACCGCGTCCAGCGAGTGCCCAAGACCGAATCGCAGGGACGCGTACACACCTCGGCGGCGACTGTGGCGGTATTGGCCGAACCGAAGGAAATCGACATAAAGATCGACTGGGCCAACGACGTCAACGAATTCGTGAGCCGAGCCGGCGGACCCGGCGGGCAGAGCGTCAACAAGATCGAATCTGCAATCAAGCTCGAACATGTCGAGACGGGAATCACCGTGTCGATGCGGGATGAGAAATCGCAGCACAAGAATCGCGCCAAGGCCCGGAGGATCCTCTTGACGCGGGTCTACGAGCACCACCGCAACAAGCAGCTCGCCAACGAAGCGGCCGTCCGGAAAACCATGATCGGATCGGGAGACCGCAGCCAGCGGATCAGAACCTACAACTTCCCGCAGAACCGCTGCACCGACCACCGCCTCAAGGGCGAAGGCCAGGAAGGCGCCAACTTCAATCTCGATCGGATCATCTCCGGCGACCTTGACGCGATGCTCGACGCTCTCGTGGCGCACGACAAGGCCCAGCGGCTGGCCAATCTTTGATGAAGTCGGCTTTTTTCTTGACCAAAGACGCCCCATATGCACTAATTAGGTTCGTCGAAGGAATACTATTTTTCGTTGTTCTTGCCCAGGAGTTTGCAGCATGGCTAATACGAGTATTCTAGGTATCTTTGAGTGGTGGCAGATCATTCCCCTGATCGCACTGATCGGCGTGCTTATTTTCTGGAAGAAGTATCGCGACAACCAGATGTAAGCCGTCAGACGACGAAAACCAAGAGCTCACAACCGCAATTGCAACCGGAGGCCCGGTTTCCAGTTTCTTGAGAAATCTGAGGGCCTGACGGTTGCAATTGCATATACAGAAACACTCTTGAACGCTATACAGAGATAATGACCAGCGGCCAGTTCAAACCTGTCTACGTTCTTTCCGGAAGCGACGGGTTCCTCCAGGATCACTATCGCACAGAGATCGTCACGCGCATCGTCGGCGACGCCGACCCGCAGACGTGCGTGGCGAGCTTCGACGGCGGCGACGACCCGGAACTCGCGGCGGTGATGGACGAACTTCGGACCCTGCCCTTTCTGGCCCCTGTCAGGGTCGTCCTGATCCGAAACGCCGACGCGTTCATAAGCAAACACCGCCAGAAGCTCGAGGAATACGTCGCCAATCCGTGCGAGACTTCCGCACTTGTCCTGATGGTCTCATCCTTCCCGGGAAACCAGCGTCTTACGAAGATAGTCAAGAAGGTCGGGGAGATATTCGACTGCAAACTGCCCGACAACAGTTCGCTGCGGAAGTGGTTGTCCAAATCGTCCGGCAAACGCGGCAAGAAGATCGACCCCCGGGCCGCGGACATGCTCGAGCAGTGGATCGGGCGCGATCTGGCGGCCCAGAACGCCGAAGTGGAGAAACTCTGCCTCTACATCGGAGATCGCGAAACCATAACGCCCCAGGACGTTCAGGACGTCGTTACGGCGACCGCCGGCCCGGCGGCGTTTGCGATCACAAATGCGATAACCGCCGGCGACGCGCCCGCGGCGTTGGCGGAGTTGGAAAAGACACTGCGCACGCGCGGCGCCGAGTTCCAGGCCCTCGGCTCGATAGCCTGGCATCTCCGCAGGGCGCTTCAGGCCCAGCAGGAGATCGCCGCCGGAGCCAAGCCGAACCTCCGGATGCCGTACAACCAGAAGAACGCTTTTCTGGCGATGCTCAAGCGGCGCCCGATGGGCAAACTCCGGGCCGACATGCGATCGCTGATCGCCGCGGACCTGGGCATGAAATCCGGGTGGAAGCCCAAGGCCGCACTCCAGGAACTCCTGATGTCGCTCTGCTCGTAACTCGCCGGGATCAACCGTACGAGTGCAGTCCCGAGAACACGTAGTTGACCACGAACCAGTTGATCAGCATCGCGGCGGCGCCCAATATGCACGCTGCGGCCGTCAGCAGTCCTCGATACCTGCCGGACGCCACGAAACGCACGTGAAGCACAGCCAGGAAGAACAGGCAGGTAATCAGCGCCCAGGTCTCTTTCGGGTCCCAACCCCACCATCGCGACCAGGCGTCGTCGGCCCACCAGGCGCCAAGGAGCGTTCCCACGACCAGCGTCCAGCAGGCTGCCTGTGCGAGTATCAGGTTGCATCTGTCGGCCGACGCCAACGCCGAATCGCCGACCGGGCCGAACAGACCGGGAGAACTGCTGGGCGATTTCCCGTCCAGGCCCTTGAAACACGCCATGGCCGCATACGCCACGGAAGTAACTACCGTCATACCCGCCAGTGCGTGGCCTATTACGATGACTGAAACATGAACGATCATCAGGCTGTGCTTCAGTATCCCTCGCACGCCGCCTATGGAGCTGTCGACCGATCCGGGGAACAGGACGTTGCCGAAGTAGACCCACACGAGTACGGCCGCTGCGTAAAACGCCGCCGCCATCGCGATGTAGTTGTACTTGCGGAACAGTTCGATGATTATCGCCAGGACCGCCGCCAACACCGCCGAGGAGACCATCGCGCCGTACTGGCTCATCATCGGCGGCAGGTACCACGCCTCGCCGCCTATGATCCACCTTAGCACCCACGCGCCTGTGATCGCAAGCGTCGACAGCGTCATTATCGCCATCGCCGCGATGCGAACGCCGCGACTGTCGGCTGCAATCGCCACGATGAACAGGATGAACGCCGCGACGAATCCGGCGAACGCCGGGTGCCCCTTGTGAATGTCGTTGTAATACAGCTCCCAACTCAATCGCGACGGATCGGGATAGGCGTCGCTTGCCGATCCGGTCTCTGATATTTTCGCGATGACTTCGTTAACGCCGGCGGCGTCGCGTTTCTTCCACGCGGTGCGGAGGTTTGCGATCAGTTCGCATCCCGCCGAGTGCACGTGATGCCCCGACGGCGCCAGCGATTCGGTCGCACTGGGCCAGTTCGAGCCCTCCTCGCTGGGCAGCAGACGCAGATCGATGCTCACAAACGCCTCGTATCGCCCGCTGAGCCGCCCCAGGGGAACCCTGAAGGACTCCTGCTCGAGCAGCCGACCCCAACGATCGCCCAGCGTGCCGACGGGCCTGGCGCTCCTGGCGTCGTCCATGGTGATCCGACCGGCCATCATCATCTCGCGAACGTACGTATCCTGAGACACCAGCGCCATAAGCGATTGATCTGATCCGAGCATGATCGCCGTAGGCGGTATGCGATTTGTCCGCTGGAACACTTCGAGATCCGACCCCTCCAGATTCTCGACGACAATCTTTCGGATCTTCTTGGACCGCACGAAGATGACAGGGCTGTTGAGATACTTACCCGCGTTGAAGTAGAACTCCAGGTACGCCGCAACGGCCGCCGCGCCGTCGGGCGACTCGGAGCCGGTTATCTGCAGAACGGTGTCGGTAGCCACCGAGTCCAGCGCGCCGGCCTGCCTGCCGCCGTACTGCGCGGCGAGCATTCGCATCGCTTTGGTGTCAAGCTTGGAGAAGAATTCGATTGTCTTGTCGTCGAATATCCGATCTTCGGAGGCGGAGTCTCCCCCGCCGCAGCCGCACACGAATGAGGCCAGCAGGCAGATCGCGACGAGATTCAGTCCGAGAGAGTTCTTCATGATCGGGCCCTCCCGGTTTTGTGCTTGAGGATCAGCGGTTTTACGTAGAACGCGTACGGGAAGCCCATGCACAGCGCGATGCTTCCGACGAAGATCAGCAGTATCCCGGGCCGATCCGCGATCCCGAGAATAATCGCCGACGGATCGTTGTAGTTTGACGGAGTTTCCTCTTTGGGCCGCCAGGTAGACTGGTGTATGCGGAACTTGCCGATATTCACCGGGAAGTTCAGTTTCAGCGTTTCGGTGCGGGCGTGTATTCCGCTCCCGATCTCGATGTCGCATATGTAGTCTTCCGGCATCCGCGACGCCGGGGCGGTCTTGAACTCGTGCCGCGTGATTCGCATCGGTTCGGGCAGTTCCAGCCAGCGGTGCGAAAACGCGACGTAAACCTGTTTTCCGGACGGAAGGTGAATTATCGTCGGCCTCCCCGAAAGATACGCCCCGTAGGGAGCGACTCGTTTGAATGTCCGACCGCCCTCTTCGATAGTCAGTTCGGCGGCCGCCGACGTTCGCCCGTGGACGTTGGGGTCGACAGGTTCGGGGTTGATCCCCCGCCTGGCGCGATCCATCGTTCGGGTCAGCGTGATGCTTGTGGGGTGATCGACATGGGAGGTCGAGACGCTCTGTCCGGGAGCGAACTCGCGTCGCGAGACCTTGCCGGATGCGTCTCCGGCGATAAGAACCGGTCGGCCTCGACCGGTGTAGTGAATCGCGAAGAACTCCCGCGACGGTCGCGTCGTAGCTTTGCGCTGAGCGTTGATCTTGTCGATCTCCTCCTGGCTGATCGGTTCGGACGCCTGGAAGAACACGCTGCACTCGGGCATGTCGAACCGGCAGGTGTCCTGGTAGGCGTGAGCCATTATCGTCCGATCGGACCGGCGCCCGTGCGAAACCTGAATTTCGATCGCCGGCGAAAAGACCTCTTCGTCGTCGAACCACTGCTGCCGGAGTTCGGCGCGGGGGTGGATCTTCGTCGCGGTTATCGACACGCCCTGGGGAGTTCCCTTGAGAGGCACGTTGACTTCAAAGGGCTCGGTGTCCGACGGCGAGTCAAAAACCGTCTGGATCGTGGGCGGCAGGGACGGGCGCGATTTCATCAGGTCTTGATCGTAAACGTGGAAGGCCGCGTCGTCGGTCGTCTTGAAGAAGTGCCCCACCACGGGCCAACTGCCGTTCTGCTCGCGGGGGATGAAACACTGCCCCTCGGTGCGGGTCATCCAGAAGGCCGTCGACCCGACGACAAGGAACATCAGCCCCAGGTGGCTGCACCAGGCCCCGGCGCGGTCCCATTTGACCGGTATCCGAACCGTCGCACACAGCAGATTCACGCAGAACAGACACAGCAGCACAAGGGCCGTCCAGTGCGAGTAGATGCCGCCGACGGTCGGCAGGATCGATTTGGGCGGCATGTAATACTGCTCGACGATCGACATGGCGCCGTAAAGCACCGACAGCGCGATCAGCAGCCCGACCCCCAGCCACGTGCTGGAGGCCAGCCGCCAGATTCGCGTCGAGGTCGAAAGAGGCCGGGCGTTCGACTCCCGCTCAGCAGGAGCCGCGATTTCGACGGGTGTATCGTCGGGAGGCACTGTAGGGGGTGTTTTGCTGGTCATCGTTTCTCATTAGGAAACAAGAGCCCCGCTGCAGTTACGCAACGAGGCCCTGGGCTCCAGTTACCTGGGTTGGTTACTTTTCATCGACCGCACCGCCGCCTGTTGACGGGCTGGTCAGGAATCGGTCCGGCGGAACGATCCATATCTCGACGCGGCGGTTAAGCTTGTTTCCGCGCTTCTTCCCGCCGCTGAAGGCGTTGGGCGCCACCGGGTGATACTCGCCGAAGCCCATGACTCCGATCCTCGCGGGCGCCAGGCCGGCTTTCTGCATGACCTTCTTGATCGCAACGGCCCGGTGCACTGACAGATACCAGTTGTCGGGGTGGCGTTTTCTTGTGGACGGTTTGCTTACGGGAACGTCATCGGTGTGACCGGCGATGTAAACGTGATGGTTTGAGATCGCCGGATCGTTGAGGATTCCCACAAGCTTCTCCAGCGCCGAAGTCGCCTCGGCGGTCGCAGTGGTGGATCCGAGCGCGAACGTCAGGTCGGACTTGATCTTGACCATCCCCCGCTTGGCGTCAAACTCAAGCAGTCCGGGGTTGGCCGCCGCGAACGCCTGGAGAGCCTTGTTGATCTGCATCGGGAGCACGAAGTCCGCAACCGGCGGCGGCGCGTCGCCCCTCTTCAGCAGGTCCTCGAATTTCGTCGACAGTTCATTGAATCGCAGTTGCAGGTCATCGCGAGCGGCGGTCAGCGACGCAACGTCATTTTCGGCTTTGCGCGCCTGGGCCTGGGCGATTGCGAGCTGTTCCTGCAACTGCTGCTCGCTGAGCGTGCGGTGCTGGTTCTTGGCCATTTCGGCCTGGAGCTGAGCGCGGCACTTCCGGTTCAGATCGAGCGCTTTGTCGAGATCGGCTTTGGGTACGCATCCGCCGGCCGAGAGCATGCCGATCATCAGCAGCAGGCAAACGGGGATCACAAGCTTCTTCTTCATCGCAATAGTCCTTTCCAATATCAGGGGTCTTTTCTCGAACAAAGCGGGCAAAACGCCGCTCTTCGAGTATATCGGCTAGAAGCGCCTTGACTCAGCAGCTTTTCCCAGCATCAGACCCAGGCCGCCGGCCAGAAGAGCGATAGCTACTCCGACACCCATGACCATTGTGAGGTTTCCGTCAAGCGTTTTGAGGTACTCCGGGAAGACGTCGGTGATCCCCGCAATGGCCACCGCTCCGACCAGCAGCGCGATCAGGGCGCACCCGACAAGAATTCCGGAGAACAGCCCGCTCATCGGATCAAGTTCTTCGGTGACATTGGATTCGTCGACGACGTATTCAGTCGACACCGGCTGAACGGCCGCAGCGGGCTGCTCGACCGGCTCGAATGCGACTGGTTCCACGGGTTCTTCAATATCGATATGGTCCAGCAGTTCGGCTCCCAGGGACGTGTCGTCGCTTTCCTGGGTCAGGTCCAGCAGGCCCGAGCCGCTTCCCACGCCGTCAAGGGCAATCTGATCTTCAAGGCTCGGAGCGATCTGAGTCTTCGCCATCGGATCGGCGGTCTCGATCTCAAGATCCTCTTCGTCGAAGATGCTGATGCCTTCGGCTGTGATTACGGTGTCTTCCTTCCCGCCGGAGCTTCCGGTGACCGAGTCGGCGTCCGAGAGGGCCACCTCATCGGGCGCGTCCATTACGGTGCGCGCCATGGGATCGGCGTCGCCGAGTGAGTCGCCCACAGGCGTAAGCTCAATCTCGCCGGGGTCGTCCAGGACGGTGCGCGCCATCGGGTCGGCATTGCCGATAGCATCGCCGGAACCGGCCAGCGCTTCGACCTGATCGCCTTTGTACATATTCTTGTTGCCGTCTTTGAAGACCTGCAGCTTCTGATCGCGGACGTACTGATCCAGTCCTTCGACACTGACTCCGAGTAGATCTGCGGCTTCCTGTTCGCTGTAATACATCTTGCGGGCCATTGGCGTCGGGCTCCTGTCGGCTTGATCTTTATAAAATGCCGGCGTCCGGCTTTCCGGGCCGCCTGTCTTTTCGTTCTATGATTACTGACCCAGTCGCTTATTCTGTTCGACAAGGGTCTTAACTTCGCTCGGCGTGGGCTTGTCGGCGTTGTACTCGTCAAGCTGAATGTCGAACTTGAATGTCCTGGCCGCCATCAGGCGCAGCTTCCTGCTGGCCGGCAGCCACTGATACACCGCCAGCGCCTGCTTCTTGGTGTCGACGAGATACAGACCGTAAGAATCCTTGGTGATCTGTCCGCCGACAACCAGCACGTCGCCGCCGCCGACGGAAGTAACTTGCGCGGCGGCCGGGGCGATGCCGATCCCGACCTCGATCAGGAGGCAGGCGGCGATCACCGCAAGCAGCGCGACAAGCACCCATTGGACGATGGGTCTGTGCGGCGCCGTTTGCGTTTTGCAGCGTAATTCAGACATACAACTCCCGCGATGATTCAAAGTCCATCGGTCAGTGCAATTATAGACCTGAGCCGACGCCATGCAAGGCAAATTTCAGCAGCTTGCAGACTCTTGCGGCCCGTCAGTGAATGTCGACTGCAACCGCCTGTTCTTAGTAGCTTTATAATCCCGCTGCTACTCGAGATTAGCGTGCCGCTGTCTCAGCGAATCCGAATCGAGCTTCAATCGATCGACAAGTATGTTGAAAACTGCGTCGAGGCACAGGCTCGCGGCGTGCTCGAACACCGCGGCCCGGACAACGATATCGTCGCCCCTGGCCGGAACGAGTATGACTTTGTGGGCGCCCATCGCCATCGGCGACTTCGGCTCGGCGGTGATCACAATCACTTCGGCTCCCAGTTCGCGCGCCCGTCTTGTGAGGTACTCGGTGTACCCGGTTGTTCCCGTACAGCTTACGCCGACCAGCAGGTCTCCATCGCCGGCGGCGGGAGTGACGGTTTCGCCGGGAATGAACGCCGGGAGCCCGGCGTGCATGAGCCTCATGCCGAAGCTGCGTGCGACCAGTCCGCTTCGCCCCGCTCCGGTCACGAAGGTTCGCACGGCCTGGGAGAGCATGTCGGCCAGTTCGACGAACCCGCCCCAGTCAGCCTTGGCCATGACCGAGTCTATGTGATCCAGAAGCCCTTTTCCGGCGGCCCGGACTGCATCCTTATCCCGTGACGGCGCCACCGCGGCCTCCTTGTTTTTCCCATCGAAGCAGATTAATCACTTGTGCGAGGGTGCCCTTGCCGTCGCGTATTTCCTGGCGAATTCGGTTTTCGGCTTCGAGAACGTCGGCGGCTCGATTCGCCATTTCGACCGCTCGGGCCTTGGGAAGGACCATCACGCCGTCGTCGTCGGCGATGATCCAGTCGCCCGGCGATACGGTCTGACCGCCGACCTGAATCGGCTGGTTGATCTCGCCGTGGCCGTGCGGGTCGCCGGCGTGGCTCGTCACGTGACGAGTCCAGACGCTGAATTCGAGTTTTCGTATGTCGCCGGTGTCGCGTACGGCGCCGTCGACGACGAGCCCGGAGATTCCCTTGGCTTTGGCGCTCTCGGTGGCCAGTTCGCCCCAGATCGCCGGGGGCTTTCGGCAAGAGTCGACAACGATCACGTCGCCAGCCTGCGCGACGTCGATCGCCTCGACCGGCTTGGCCCAATCGCCCGGCAGCGTTCGCACGGTCACAGCCGGTCCGCAGGCGAACTGTCCGGGAGTCAGCGGCTTGATGCCTTCGAGGCATTCGAGGCGATGGCTTCCGTCGGATACGTTCGACGTGCGAACAGCCTCGAGCGCCCGGCGGATAGTGTCGACCGACACGCGCTTGAACAGATCGCTGGCGACGGACTGACCGGACTCGATGGCTTTGAGAATGTCGCTTGTCGCCTGTTTGGGATCGACAGCCTTGGTGATCGCCCCGCCGACGATGACCACGTCGGCCCCCGCGGCGACGGCCTGCGGAGCAGTCTCGCTGTTGATCCCGCCGGCGACGGCGAGTATCAGATCGGTCGCGCCGCGAACCTGCTTGAGAACACTCAGCGGATCCTGTCCGGTCATCTGCTGATCGATCGGACAGTGCACGTCGAGCCAGGCGACGCCCAATTCGCCGGCCTGTGAAGCAAACGCCACGGGATCCTCAACGCCAAGCAGATCGACGGCGACTTCGATCCCGTAGTGCGCGCCGGTCTCCACGCATTCCCTGATCGTCGGCAGAGAAGCGGTTCCCGAGACGGTGATGATGTCGGCTCCGGCTTTCGCAGCGGCCTGGGCCTCGATCTTGCCGGCGTCCATCGTCTTCATGTCGGCTATGATCGTCTTGTCCGGAAATTCCGCACGCAGGCGCCTGACCGAGTCAAGTCCTTCGGACTTTATCAGCGGCGTTCCGGCCTCGATATAGTCGGCTCCGCCGGCTACCGCCAGTTTCGCCACGTCCATCGCTCGCGGGAGTTCGAGGAAGTCCAACGCAACTTGTAATTTAGTATCGCTCATTTCTCTAAGATATTATGCTCCGCGCGCTATCTTTCAAGCATATAACCTCACTTAACCGACATGCATGTTAAAATACCTTCGCCGCGGGAGTATAATAGATAAAATAACCCCGTCGGCGAAACGAGGATCAACGCCATGTATAGAATGATTGTGCTTCTAACAGCGGTCGGGGGAATGCTCGCCGGATGCCGAACGCCTGCGGACAAACAGACCGCACAGGACCCGAAATCCGAGCCCCGAAAGTTCACCAAGGTTCGCGGCCCGGCTGTCGCCGGGATGTTCTACCCCGCTGGCGAAAAGAAACTCGCCAACATGGTCGATGGGCTGCTTGGCGGAGCCAAAGGCCTTGGCATACAGGGCTTACGGGCGATGATCTGCCCTCACGCGGGGTATCGATTCTCCGGCAAGACAGCGGCGGCCGGTTACAAACAGCTCGTCGGCAGGGATATCCGAACTGCAATCGTTCTGGCTCCGAGCCACTACGCCGACGGTTATCGCGGCGCTTCGATCCCGGACGTCGAAGCGTATCGCACGCCTCTGGGCGACATAGAACTGTCGCCCCTGGCGGGGAAACTGATCGCAGGCGGCTCGTTTGTCTCCAAACCCGACTGCCGGGTGCGCCGACCGAGCTGGTGGCGCCAGGCCCGCAAAGAGCTCCCCCCCTTCGGGCAGGACACCCCGCACACCTGGGAGCATTCGCTTGAGGTCCAACTGCCCTTACTGCAGAGAACGCTGAAGGACTTCCAACTCGTCCCGGCGGTCCTTCGCGACGCCGACACCGAGGCGATGGCTCGCGAACTGGCCAAGCACGCCGGCAAGGACACGATCATCATCGCCAGCTCGGACCTGAGCCATCACAATCCATACGACGCGGCGAAGAAGATGGACTCCGACTGCGTCGACAAGATCTGCAAGCTCGACATCGAGGCGATGAGTTCCCAGTCGGCCTGCGGAGCCGAACCGATCCTTACGCTGATGCGCCTGGCGAAACTCAAGGGCTGGAAGACGCGCCTGCTGGACGCGTGCAACTCAGGCGACGTGACCGGCGACACATCCAGCGTGGTGGGCTATGCGACGATCGCGTTCTTCGATCCCAGCGCATCCGACGGACCGCCGGCCGACGGACATCGCGACATCTACGGACCCGACGAACGCAAGCAGCTTATGAAACTGGCTCGCCGGGCGCTGATCGATACCGCCAACGGTAAGGCGCCGCCGAAGCCGAACACTACAGTCGTGCTCAAGCAGCTTCTCGATCCCAAGGCGTGCTTCGTAACGCTCAAGAAATCCGGCAGGCTGGCCGGATGCATCGGAGGATTCTTCCCAAGGCGCCCGCTCTACGAGGAGGTGATCGACATGGCGGTCAGCGCCGCGTCGAAGGACCCGCGATTCTCGCCGGTGAAGCCGGACGAACTGGACAAAATCGAGATCGAGATCAGCGTCCTGACAGTCCCCAGACCGCTGGAGTTCGACTCGCCGGAGGACCTGCTGGCCAGGCTCCGCCCCCACGTCGACGGCGTGATTCTCCGCAAAGGACGCCATCAGTCGACGTATCTTCCCCAGGTCTGGGCGCAGATACCCGACAAGGAGGTGTTCCTGTCGAAACTGTCGCACAAAGCGGGAATGGCTCCCGACGAGTGGAGGAAGCCCGGCCTGACGGTATTGACGTATCAGGCCGAGGCATTCCACGAACACCAGACGCTCGGCGACAAGCATGATTGAACCGCCCGGGAATTCCTCCGGACGTTTGCCGACAGTGCTGTTTCTCTCGGTCTGCGCCCTGGGTGTTTCGTCGATCATCACGCAGTTGACGCTGATGCGGGAGTTCCTTTCGGCGTTTTCGGGCAACGAGATGGTTTGCGGGATGATCCTGGGCTCCTGGCTGCTGCTTGTCGGACTCGGGGCGCATCTGGGCCGATCTGCTGAGAGACTCGCCAATCCGCTGGGGGTGCTGTTTGGGGCTCAGATCTTCGTCGCCGTCTCGCCGATGGCGATGGTTTTCGCACTAAGAACGCTGCGAAACGTCGTGTTCGTTCGCGGCGCGACAGTCGGAGTGCTTGAAACCGCCGCGAGCTGCTTTGTGATGCCGGCGCCCTACTGCCTGATCACCGGATACCTCCTGATCCTATCGTGCAGGATTCTCACCGCCGACCGGACCGCGGCGGGAATCGGGCGGGTCTATTTCCTAGACAGCCTCGGTGAAATCATCGGCGGAGTGCTGTTCAGTTTCGTGCTGATTCATCTTCTGGGGAACTTCAGCATCCTGTACGCACCGGCGGCGGTCAACCTGCTGATGGCCGCCTGCGTTGCCGCGGCATCCAACGCCGGGCCGCGTGCCTGGGTGCTCGCGGCGGTCGGGGCTGTCGCGCTTGCCGGAGCGTGGATCGCGGACCTCGACGGACTGTCGACTCGGATGCAGTACGCCGGACAGAACGTGGTCCGCCGCGCCGATTCGCCGTACGGCTCGCTTACGGTCACCGAATCGTCCGGCCAGTACAACTTCATCCAGAACGGGCTGCCGATCATGTCGTCGCACAACATCATCGCGGCCGAGGAGTCGGTGCATTACGCACTGGCCCAGCGACCCGACGCCGGCAGAGTGCTGCTGATATCCGGCGGAGCGTCCGGGTCGGCGCGGGAGATCCTCAAGTACCCCCGCGCCGAAGTCGACTACGTGGAGCTCGATCCGCTGATACTGGAGATCTCGCGCAAGTACCTGCCCGGCGCCCTGGATGATCCGCGAATACGCACGTTCAACAGTGACGGGCGGACCTTCGTCCGCCGAACCGCCGAGCGATACGACGCGGTGATCGTCAATGTCCCCGACCCATCGACTTCGCAGTTGAACCGATTCTACACCATCGAGTTCTTCAGCCAGGTCAAACGAATCCTGACCCCCGGCGGCGTGATCTGCATTTCCGCGGGCCAGTACCGAAACTACCTGAGTCCCGAGTTGTCGCGGCTGATCGGAACCGCACATCGAACGCTGGAATCGGTCTTCGACAACTCCCTGATAGTCCCGGCCGGACGAACGTTTCTCCTGGCGTCCGACGGCGAATTGAGCATGGATATCGCCGCACGCATCGAATCGGCCGGCGTCAAGACCCGGTACGTCAACTCAGACAACCTGATCGGCGTTTTGACCGGCGAGCGGATCGCCGACGTTCGCCGCGCTATTGATCCGCACGCCCCGATCAACAGGGATCTGCACCCGGTGGGATACTACCAGCACCTTCAGTACTGGCTTAGCCGGTTCAGGTTCCGCACCGGCGCGTTCGAGGCGATTCTGCTGATTTTGCTGGCGGTTTACGCCGTCGGGCTCCGCGCTGTTCGACTGACTGTTTTCACCACGGGGCTGACGACGGCTTCGCTGGAGATCGTGCTGCTGCTCGGATTTCAGATTCTCACCGGCAGCTTGTATCATAATATCGGACTGATAGTGACGATGTTCATGTTGGGCCTGTCGGTGGGCTCGTTTGCGATGAATCGGATGCTGGGGCGCTGCGGCACTCGCACCCTGGCGGGACTTGAGTTCGCGCTGGCGGCGCTGGCGGGACTGACGCCTGCGATGCTGACGCTGCTGGCGGGTCTGGCCGACCCTGATGTAATGAGAATATGTTCGATGACGGCGGTTCCCGCCGCGGCGATGCTGCTGGGAGCCCTGGCGTCGATGGAGTTCCCGCTGGCCGGCAAGGCCAGCTTCGCGGGACTGGAGCCGACGGCGTCGCGACTTTACGCCGCCGACCTGCTCGGCGCGGCGATCGGAGCGCTGCTTGTCAGCACGCTGCTGATCCCGCTGATAGGCGTAGTCGGCGTGTGCGCTGTCGCGGCGATCGTGAAAATCGCCTGCGGATCGATTCTGCTGCTTGGATGGCGGAGATAATTTCGAATGCCCGGAAAAACGCTTAGCTGGCATATGATAAGGATCATCCGAATATCCGGGTGGCTGCTGCTTCCGCTGGCGCTATTATGTATTGTCAGCGGTTTTGCGATGAACGGGTCGCTGGGACTGGACAAGCTGCTGGGCGGCGAGACGGCCCTGGCGATGCACCTTACTTTCGTCTGGCCGATGGCGATCGTCGTTATCGTGCATTCAGCGGCGAGCATTTACATGGCGATGAGGAGGTGGGGATGGATCGGAAAGAAGACGAAAACCTGAACCGTCGACCGGACAAGATCTCCCGCAGGACGATCGTGAAGTACGGCGCGGTCGCCGTGGCGTCGATCTCCGGGGTGTGTGCGGCCACCTGGCATGTTATGCGAAGTGCCGCCGCTTCGGCTGCGAGCATATTCAAGCGGGATGCGCCGTCAGGCGAGCTGTGGGATCAATGGAAGCAGCGCGGCTGGGCGATCGAGGCCCGCCACTACCGCAAGCTCGGATCCAACGTGCAGTGCAGGCTCTGCCCCAACGACTGCCTCCTGGAGCCCGAAGACCGCGGGCGGTGCAGGAATCGGGTCAACAAGGGCGGAACGATGTACACCCTGGCGTACGCGAATCCATGCTCGCTGGCGCCCGACCCGGTCGAGAAGAAACCGCTGTTTCACTTCATGCCCGCGACGAGGACATTCTCGCTGGCGACTTCCGGGTGCGGATTCCGCTGCCTTAACTGCCAGAACTGGGACATATCGCAGCGCAAGCCGGAGGAGACCAAGGATTCGCGCGGCGAGGAGTTCCGTCTCAGGCCGGTCACTTTGAGCATGGTCAATCAGCCCGGAGTGAGGGATCGGATGAGCATGTTCCCCGCCGACGCGGTCGATCTGGCCAAGAGGCTGGATTGCCGATCGCTGGCGTACACTTACTCCGAGCCGTCAGTCTGGTTCGAGTACATGTACGACACGGCGAAGTTGGCGCAAGCCCGGGGCCTGAAGAACATCTGGGTCACGTGCGGATACATCAACCGCAAGCCGCTGGAGGATTTGTGCCGGGTGATCGACGCGGCGAACGTGGATCTCAAGGGCTTCGACGACGCGGTCTACGGCAAGCTCAACTCGGGCAGGCTCCAGCCGATTCTCGACACGCTGAAAGTTGTCAAGGACAACGGCGTATGGTTCGAGATAACCAATCTGATCGTGCCGACGTACACCGACGATCTCGGGGTTATCCGAAAGATGTGCGACTGGCTGGTCGACAATATCGGGCCGGACTACCCGATCCATTTCAGCCGCTTCCATCCGAACCACCTGCTGACCGATCTGCCGTGGACGCCGATCGAAACGCTGGTCAAGGCCCGCGACATAGCCGGGCGCGCCGGGCTGCGGTATCCGTACATCGGAAATGTGCGGGACGTCAAAGACGCCGAGACCACGCTCTGCCCAAAGTGCGGCAAGGCGGCCGTCAGCCGCACCGGATACAGGGTGGAGCAGGTCAATATCGATCACGGCGCGTGCAAGTCCTGCAACACGCCGATCGCCGGGGTGTGGAGGAGTTGACCGGCTCCTAGATTCTCTGCCCGGTTATGGTGTCGTTCTTGCGCTGGATGGGCAGATGGATGGTGAAAGTTGTGCCGCTGTCCGGTTCGGACGAGACCAGGATCTGTCCGTGATGCTCCTCGATGATCTTCCTGGCGACCGCCAGGCCCAGGCCTGTGCCCTTCTGGCCTTTGGATGAGAAGAACGGGGTGAATATGTCGTCGATCTTCTCGGGCTCTATGCCGCTGCCGTTGTCTGCAACCTGAGCGGTTATGCAGCGATTCATCGTGTCCAGGCGAACCGAGACGGTTATCGCGCCTTTCTCGTCGGCCACGGCGTCCATAGCGTTTGTGATCAGGTTCAGGAACGCCTGGTTCAAACCGGCGGCATCGGCGGGAATCTCCATGATGTCGGGCAATTCGGTAATCAGCGCAATCCGGCGTTCGTCGGCTGACGGCGAGGCCAGTTCAACGCAGTCGCGGAGCACCTGGCCCACATTGACGTTCTTCAGCAGCGGTTCTCGATCCTTCGAGAACGCCAGCATGTTCAGGATCAGCGCGTTGATGCGGTCCAGTCCGCGCTGAACGATCGGCCAGGCCTCGTTAACCCTGTCCATATCGTCGGCGTTTATGCCGATTTCAACCACGTCAATCCCGGCTCCCAGAGCCTGCAGGATGTTCTTGATATGGTGCGACAGGAACGCGACTGTTTCCCCGACGGCCGCCAGTCGCTCCGACTGCACCGAGGCCTGGTAAAGCTGCACGTTCTCGATCGCCAGCCCCGCCTGGTAGCCTATCGCCGTCAGCAGACGCAACTGTTCGGTGGAATAGGACTTCTCAGCGACGCTGCAGTCGACCTGGATCACACCAAGCACCCGCTCGCGACCCATCAGCGGAACGCAGAGCGCCGAGCGAATTCCGAAGTTGTGCACGCTCTTGCCGCCGGCGAATCGCTTGTCGCTCATCGCGTTTGAACTCAGCACGCCGACTTTGCCCTTTATCACTTCGTCAATGATAGTGTGCGAAACCGGGGGCACGTCACCGCTCTTTGAGCCCTCGAGACCCTTGGACGCCTTGACCGACATCTTCCCGGATTCGTCTATGAACATTATGAATCCGCGATCGGCGTCGAGCAGTTCGTAGACCCTGTCCAGGGCGTAGTGAATCAGATCGTCGAGGTTCAGGAAGGTCGAAATGTCGGCGATCAGCTTGTAGAGGCTGCGGAGATTGTCAATAGCCTTAACTCCCGCCTCGGGAGTCGGAATAATGACCGAATCTTCGCTGGAGGCCACCTTGGCGACGATGGCCGAATCCACAAGCATCCCGTTTTCGTCGAGATCAACGCCGACGCCGAGCGGCTGACTGGCGGTGGTCGTGTCGCCCTGGAACACAATAAGAGTCGATCCGCATCGCACCTGATCGCCTCTCTTGAGCCCGGCGGACTGGCTGATCTTGACGCCGTTGAGGAAGGTCCCGTTGGCCGATCCCATGTCGTTCAGCATGGATCTGCCGTTGTCGACCTTTATGCAGGCGTGGGCCCGAGAAGCGGTCTGATCGTTGAGCGTAATGGTAGCGCTGTCCTCTCGTCCGACGACATTGTCGCCGGGCCTGAGCTCGAAGGTGCGGCCCTTGTCTGGGCCTTGAATCACTCTAATCGAAGCCACGGATCAATCCTTAATCCCGATAAACCCATTTAGATACGCCTCGCACGGCGGATACAACGCGAGCGGGCCCGCGACGGAATCCGTCACCCTGGCGTCCTTACGACATGTAGTATAAGATATTAAATGAATTGCGCTTCGGGGCATTTTTATCGGCCCGCAAGAACACTTTGAATGACCATATCCTATAGTCATACGCCCAAGCTGTCAACAAAGTTCCCGCCTAATGGGAGTTTATTGCAGATACGGGTTTGTCGCCCGCTCCAGCCCGATCACGGTCTCGGGTCCGTGACCCGGTATGACTCGCGTGTCGTCCGGCAGCGGAAGGAGGTTCTTGCGGATGCTGTCGATAAGCTGCTGATGATCGGCTCCGGGGATGTCGGTTCGACCGATGCTCCGGGAGAACAGCGCATCTCCGACGATCGCGATTTTCTCTCGGGCGCAGTAAAAAGTGACGCCGCCGGGAGTGTGTCCGGATGTGTCGATAACCGTCCAGGAGGTCTGACCGAGGGCCAACTCCCGGCCCGGGCGCAGAAGTTCATCCGCCGGCGATATCCGCATGGGCATGCCGAAAGGCCTCGAGAGGTTCGTATCCGGGTCGGGCAGCATCGCCGCATCGGCCTCCGGACAGCACACAATCGCCTCGGGGAACGCCTCCTTCACCAGATCGACCCCCGCTATATGGTCGCAATGCCCGTGAGTCAGCATTATTCGGCTTGGGACCAGTTCGTCGCCGCGCAGGCGGTCGATCGCAGGTTCGGGGCGCATGCCGGGATCGACAATCCAGCAGTCGCCGTCGATCGGGCAGGACAGTATTACGCAGTTGGTCTGAAAAGGACCAAGCGGAACGGTTCTAATCGCCAGCATCAAATCACCTGTCGTTTAGGTATGCGTTTATCAGCGCAGTGACGTCGCACGTATCGGTCTCGCTTTCCAGCAGGCCCACAATTCCGCGCTCGCGGATCGCGTTTTCCGGCGAATCGCTGGCGTGGGCGCCGTTTCTCATCAGATCGCGTCCAAAGTCGCTTCGGACAGTTCCGGGCTCAGCCTTGCTGGGATCGGTCGAACCGAGCACGTTTCTGACCTTCGATATAGCGTCGGGACCTTCATAGAGCATCGCAAGGCATTTGGCGTTGGTGGCGGTTTTCTTCTCGGATTCGCCGATCGAGTTGGGATCCACGCCGGTCATGTACTCGACTATCTTGTTGAACTCGCAAGTGGCGTTTCGCTGGGCCAGATGATCGGCCAGAACGTCGGCGTCATCCTCGGTGAACTCGAATTCAAAGGCGCCGTCGAGAGCCTTCATCGCCGTTTTCGCCACGAGGAACTTGAGCTTGTTTGCGAATATCTCCTCCAGCGGTCCGTAGAATTCCCGCCCCTTGGCGACAGTCATGTTGAACAGCTTGACGCCGACGATTCTCAGGTCGGTCAGGCTGAAGGTGTCTATGATGTTTCCCGGACGGCGAGAGGGCTTGTAGAAGTTGTCGGGCTTCAGCATGACCAGCGAACACTCGACATTCGGGGCTCCTCCGTACTGGTAGAGCCCTTCGAGGATCCCGCCGTCGGCGACGGCGTGCCTGGCCAGCAGCTCCAGGTGCTGATCGTTCAAGGCCGGGTCCGGACAGGTGATCACCGCCGGTTCGAAGTGGCGGATGGCCCCCTCCCGATCCCTTATGAAGTCGCCGAAAGTGCCGCGTACGGTGTCGCCGACGGGCTGTTCGGTGAACGAACCGATAACGTCCTCTTTGAGCGTACGAACGGCGTTTTCGCCGCGCAGCATCAGCAGCATGCACCGCGGCGGCGTGCCCCACGGATTATCCCGACGCAGCGACTCGTCGATGTATTCGTGCCACGCCTCCCGGATGCCGGGGTCCATCGCCTTGGGGCAGATGATCTTCTGGTATTCGTCGACAAACTCGTCGGAGAACAGGAACATCCTGGCGGCGACCAGCTCCAGGCTCGGGTGGGCCAGCAGGCGTCCGATTATGCCGCCGGTGCGGCTCTTATAGAGACTGTATGGGGTGATCAGAGCGTAAGCTAGTTCCCGGCTCATCGAAAGTTCCTCTTGCTGCACAGGGTTCAAGATAGAAGTGCGAGAAGATAGCAGATCATCGGCGCAATGGCAACAGGCAATAGACAATGATGAGTGCTGAATGACCTGCCCGCCGACAGGCGGGTGAATGATGAACCGCATCGCAGTTGCTGTGGACTCTCCGTGTTGCCCGCCCGTACGCACAGCCGATCCGAACGATTATCTTTTCCTGCTCTCGGCGGCCCTTCGCGTGATGAAGGCCACGTGATCTATTATGTTCTGGCGAAGTTCGGTGTTCCCGCCGCGCCGCTCCATGGAGGGCAGCATTTCCAGAAGCTGGCGGAAAATCCTGTCGGCCTTGACGTACTGGTGATCTCTCTCGTAGGCGTATGCGTTGCGATACATGTTCTGAACGCGTCTGGTCAACCTGTTGGCGGCCTCACTGTACTGCTTTTCCTCCTCGCTGTTCAGGACTCTGCCGTAGGCCCGGGCTGCCTTGAACCAGTAGACCGCTCTGTACATGTGATCGATTCTGTTGGTCTGATCCAGAGCCAGAATCGCCTTTTCCAGGCTGTTGCGAGCTTCGACTGCGTTCCTGTCCTTGCTGAGAGGAGCGTTGATGTAGTCGTCGATCTTCTGATTGTTCAGCAACGCCGGGCGTCCGTCCGTCCTGGTATTGCGATTGGGCCGGCTAATGCTCATCAGGATCACGACAACCACCGCCAGGATCCCGATGTACACCCCGAAAATGCCGGCGTATTTCTTGAGCTTGGCCTTCTGGGCCTCGGCGGCGAGTTCCTCGTCGGTCAGTTCGACTTCTTCGGCCTCGGGCGATTCGGACTTGCCCGCCGATTCGATCTGCTCCGGCGCGTCGGTCTCCTGATCGGCGACGGGAGCTTTCGGCTCGGCGGGTTTGGACGTCGCGGCCCTCGGCTTGCCCTTGCGGGCGCCGCTCTGCCTGAAAGCAATCAGCGCCGCTTCGGGATCGTCTCCCGAGGAGATGAACAGCAACTCGGTTTCGGAGCCCACGCCGATGACGTCTCCGGTGTCCAGGATGATCTTCTTGCCGGCCTTGTACTTCTTGCCGTTTACGCGGCTTTTCAGCGGAGAAAGATTCTCAAACACCCACCCGTCATGGGTCAGCACGAGTTGGAAGTGCTTCCTCGAAACATGCTCTTCGGTCAACTGCACGTCGGCTTCCTTGCCTCTGCCGACGGTTACTACCGCCGTCATCAGCGTCGCCCGCTGACCGGATTGAGGACCCCCGACGTAAATAAACTCCGCCTGACCGCCAGCAGCCATTAGAATATGCCTCCGCTCTCTATGAATCTGACAATAGCAGGACCGAACACCGCCAGTATTACGCTGAACAGGATCAGCGCTCCGGGGACCATGATTCTCACCGACGCCACCGCCGCGAGGTTCTCGGCCCGCACGGATCTTTGCAGCCTAAGCAGCGACGCCTGGGAGTGCAGCACGTCGGCCAGCGGCGTGCCGAGATCTTCGGCCTGGATAACGCTGGCGACGATGCTCCTGAGCATGTCGATCGGTATCCTGTCGGCCAGATTCTGCAGCGCCTGGCGGCGGGTGGTTCCAAGCTCTATCTCCGCGAGAACGACCTTGAGTTCTTCATTGAACGGATCTTCGTCGCGCTCGCGGACAACGGTTCCGATCGCCTCGGTGAACGTCGCCCCGGCGCTCATCGCAAGGGAGATCAGGTCCAGGGCGTACGGCACTTTCTTGGCGATCAGCCGAAGGCGTTTGTTAGCGTGCTCCCGCAACTGGAAGATCGTCAGTGCGAAGCCGGCGAAGAATCCAAGCAGCATCGAGATGAAGCTGAACCCGCCGATCGTAACGGTGAACACCGCGATGACAAAGGCGATTATCGTTCCGTAGAACAGCGCCACGGCGAGATACTCTTCGGGCGAATAGTAGTTCGGGTTGCCCGCCGAGACCAGCGCCTGGCGGACCCAGGCCTTGAAGCGCGGCAGCGCCATCCGGTGCGACATCGACAGCATGATCCACAACAGCGGACGCAGCAGCGGGTTCTCAAAAACGGTGCTCCTGTCGCCGTGGCCGGCCTCGATCGCCGATCGCCGCTGATGAGAGACTGTTATCTCATACGGCTGTCGGAAGATCGCCACAATGAACAGCGTCGTGACGAGGAATATCCCCGCGTGCAGGCAGATCTCCACAATCCGCTCGCTGGGATAATCCGCTGCCTGGGCCAATATCATCGCTATTTCGGTTAGTGCGGCCATATTCGGGTCTGTTGTTGTCGTTAGATGTCTATGTCCATAATCTTCCTGATCCACAGGAAGCCGAGGATGTTAAGCACTACTATCGCCGCCAGGATGATCTTCCCCGCGGTGCTCACGAACATCGCCTCGACGCCTTTTGGGTCGACGATGAAGTAGACGATGGCCAGGACCACCGCGGGCATAGCGCCCAGGAATCTGGCGGTCGCCCGCCCCTGGGCCGTCAGCGAGTCGACGCGGTGCTCGAGCCTTTGTATCTCCCGGATCGCGTCGCATATCTTGTCGAGGGTTTCGCCGAGATTGCCGCCTCTTTCGCGGTGGGTCAGCAAGGCCGCGAACAGCAGCCCGAAGTCGCCCGAACCGATTCGCGCCGCGGCGTTGCTCATGGCGTCTTCAAGTCCGATTCCGAATTCGTACTCCCTCACAAGGTGGGCGAACTCCTGCTTTATCGGCGAAGGGCTGTCTTTGGCGACCAGTTCGAGGGCCTGGACGAGGTTCAATCCCGCGCGCACGCCGGACGAAAGGGTCTGGATTCCGCCTACGAGCTGATCGTTGAGTTTCTTGAGCCTCTTTTCCCTGAGGTGCTTGATGAATACCGTGGGCAGCAGCATGCCGAAAGCCAGGCCCGCAAAGGCGCCGTACACGCTGCCGGTGATCAGGTATCCGACAAACGCCAGCAGCGCCATCAGCGTAAACGACATCACCGTGACGGTGCGGGGCTTGACCGTCATCAGCAGACTTCCGCCGAGGACCTGAATGTAGTGTCGTTCGCGGCGCCTGATCAGTTCGCCCAGCGGTCGGGCTCCGATGCGCACGGCGACTGTCGTGGCGATCATCATCGCAACGGAGGCCACAACCTGCTGGGTCATGTCCAACGCTACTTGTTCGGCGCCGAGAATCATGTGAACACCCCCACTTCGAGGAAGTCGTTCTTTATGAGCTGCTCGGAGAACAGAGGGATATATCCGGTGTGCATCAGGGAATCGGCTCCTCCGGATTTGCCGACGAGCGACGGCAGTATGAATATGTCTTCGGTGACGACCTGGTCGGTGTCCGGATCGATGCCGCATATCTCCGATATGTGCGTCACGCGTCGGGAACCGTCGACCAGTCGTGCGATCTGGACGATAACGTCCAGCGCCGAGACTATCTGTTCGCGTATGGCCCGCACGGGCATTTCGACGGCCATCAGCACCATCGTCTCCAGACGCTTTATCGTGTCGTCGGGAGTGTTCGCGTGCACTGTGCTCAGCGATCCGTCGTGACCGGTGTTCATCGCCTGGAGCATGTCCAGGGCCTCGGGGCCTCGGCACTCGCCGACGATCACGCGGTCGGGTCTCATTCGCAGGGCGTTCTTGACCAGGTCGCGTATTGTGTAGGCGCCCTTGCCTTCGATATTCGCCGGCCTGGTCTCCAGCCGCACGATGTGATCCTGAGGCAGTTGCAGTTCCGCCGAGTCCTCGATGGTCACGATTCGCTCGGCCGAGGGTATGAAGTTGCCCAGCACGTTAAGGGTCGTCGTCTTGCCCGAGCCGGTGCCGCCGGAGATCATCAGGTTCTTCCGCCCCAGCACGCAGGCCCGCAGGAAACTCGCCGCCGGCTCGGTGATCGTGCCCCTTTCGATCAGATCGTCAATCGTGAAGGGAATCCTGGCGAACTTCCGGATCGTAAGCGCCGGGCCGGAAAGGCTGAGCGGGTTGATGATGGCGTTCACGCGCGAACCGTCCGGCAGGCGGGCGTCGACAAGCGGGCTCGATCGGTCGATTCGCCGGCCGACGGGAGTGATTATTCGTTCGATTACGCTCAGGACGATCTCGTCGGAGAAGAAACTTCGCCCCGTGTTCTGCAGGGAGCCGTCCTTTTCTATGTAGATATGGTCCTTTCCGACGACCATGATCTCGTTGATGTTGGGCATTTCCAGCAGGTCCTGGAGCGGCCCGTATCCCAGAACGACGTCCTCGATCTCCTTCGACAGCATTCGCCTTACAATGTAGTTGCGAAGCTCCGGCGAGATCTGCGCCGAGATCCGCTTGAACTGGTTGTCCCAGTCGGCCTCTACTGTCGCGACGTCCTCCTTGGCGGTCTGGGCCCGGAGGCGGAGCGGAAAATCGCTTATAACGTCGCTTATGATCCGCCCGATGGTCTCTTCAAACTTGGCGCTCAGGACGTCGGAGTCCTCGAACCCGTAGCTGTACATCATCTTGCCGGTGCACCTGCGGGCAAGCTCGGTGACGATCATTCGCCAGAGGAACTCGCGGACGAGATAGTCGCTCATCGCCTCGTTGACTTCGTCGCGAACGTCCTCGATGATCTCCAGCAGTTGCTGCTTGATCATCGCCACCTGCTGACTGTCGGCCGATCCGCTTTGCGAGGTGACTCGCAGGTTCATCCGTTCGAGCAGTTCCGTGTGCAGCTTATGCTCCAGTTCAATAACCTGGCGGCGCGGCGACATCGCCGCCCGTTTCCCGCCGACGCGCCGGACCGACGGCTCCATCATGTACAGGGAAAACTCGCCGATGCGTATTTCGTCGCCGTATTCGATCTTGCGCCTGTGACCCTTGGCCAGATCGTTGTTGGCGACAACCGCACCGTTGAGCCCGATCGCCTCGATGAAAAAACTGCCGTTTTCGAATACGATCTTCGCATGCAGCCTGGACACGAACGGGCTGCGCAGACATACGTCGTTGGTGTCGTCGCGTCCTATCTCGATGATGTCGTCGCGCACCTTCAGAACGTCGCGCTGGTCAGCGAGCTGGTTGTAGACCCAAATCTCCACGCATTAACCTCAGATTCACTGCAAAACAGTCACTCGATCGGTCGGTCGGCGACCGCGGCGCCGCACTAGCTAGTAAGATCCGCCGTCGAATCCGCCGCCGGAAGTTATCGCCGCCTTGGTCGTAAAGGAGACCAACTCGGGGTTGATCACGCCGGCGACGCCCTTGCTGGGAATCTGCCTGCTCGGGCATATTTCGATGAAGGCCGATCCACGCAGATAAGTTTCGAGATTGCTCCACGCCATTGAAACATCCGGCTCTTTTCGCCGCATCTCGACGGTGATTGACTTGTAGTTTCGAACGCCGCCCTCGGCCGACGACATGGAGCCGCCGCGCTCGACCTGCCCGCCGATGGCGACAACCTTGAGCCACTCGATGATTCGATAGGTCTTGTAGGTCCCCTCTTTCGTCGGGAGCATTCCCATGATGTTGACGTGGTTGCCGATCCGAAGGACTTTGCCGGGCGCCTTCTTGGCGTCGACCTGGACCGTGACCAGGACCTTGTCATCGCCTATTAATCCCGCCGAGTCGTTAAGGTTCTCAGTCGTGAAATGCCCGGTCATCGCGAAGTCGGACTTGCTGACGTCCCGATTGATCTTCTGATTGACCGCGAGGGTGTCCTTCTCGTTTTCCTCGAGGAGGCGCCCGATGCTCTCGGCGGTCTTCCTGGGAATCTCGATCCTGATCAGGTCTTCGTCGGCGACCTTGTCGCCGACCTCGAGATTACGATCGTAGCGGTATGCGGTGACCATCTCGACGTCGAGCCCCGCCCTGACTTTGCCGATGTGTATGTTGTAGACGACCATAACAACAAGGCCAAGCAGGCAGGCGACGATCAGCAATCGCCAGTTCTGTACCGCAGGAGCTTCTTCCGGCATCGCATGTCTCCTAAATTCTGTACGCCCCGCCGCATGAGGCGGCGGGTGAAATCCCTGTCAACGCCTCTATATTGCGCTGTTCGGACTCATTTGGCAAGGAAATGAATCCGACCTACTTTCCCGGACCAATCAGATGGACGGTTATCACCAGCACCTTCTCGTCATTGCGCATCTGTCGCAGCGTAATCGACATATGTCTCCCGTCGGCGTGGAACACAAGCACCCGACGCGGGCGAACGTATCTGGAGTTCGCCGGGCGGGATGACGTAGTCGGCGTCCCTTTCCTTCGCTCGCCGAGAAACTCCATTCCCTTCTCGGCCAGATACTCCCTGTAGTATTCCGCCGCCCGATCGGACGAACCGGTCCAGGAGTATTGCGCCATCATCTCGGTCTCGTCGGCCTGGCGAACGAAAGCCCAGTCCCTGACCGCCCCCTCGGGCGGTGCGAACCGACCGGGATCTTCGTCCATCGGCTTCATTCCCACGCCGGCCAGCGGATTGCCCGTCATCTCCCCGGGTCCCCGGGCCGGGGCCGACGCCGGCGGGCCGATCGTGCCGTCCCGTCCCCGACGGACTGAAGGAAACCTCGGCTGCGCGACCGATTGCCCGCCGGAGCCTCCGAAGAATCGCCATCCGTGATAGGCGGCGAAACAGGTCGTCGCGGCCAGTACGAGCCCGTAGATCATCCAAAACGCTCGGCGCTTCGGATTGCCCCGGGGGGACTCCGCAGAGTCGACGCTCGCAGCGTCGCAGGAGTTCTGTGATGAATCAGGTTCGGTCATGCTTGCAGGTTCGCCGGCTACCATCTGATCATGTAGAGGCCTTGGGCCATGTCGGCCAGCCCGTCGCCCGGGGAGGCGACGCCTTCAAGCGTTTCGTCGAGTTCAGCCAGGAACTCGTCCCTGATCACCGGTTCGCACCAGATCTGCCGCCATCGCCATTCGAGCCCGTCCCGCATGTGAGTGTGCTTTATGGCGCCCTGATAATCCTCGACCTTCTGGAAGATTCCTATTTCGTTGGGGAAGTGCCCGTGCACTGTCGTCCACCTGCCGCGGGGAGACCTCTCCATCACCATGGTTTCGGCGATCACAGCCGCCTGCGGCGACTCGGTGTCGGCGGCCTCGACCAGCCCCTGGAGCGTCTTGATCGTTTCGCTGCTGTAAGTGCCGGCGCCCTGATGGAACCTCTCCTCGTCGAGATAGCCCTGGAATATTCGTTCGTTGAGAGTCTCGGCCGAGACTCGCGCCCCGGCGCGTACTCTCCGCCAGGTCTGGTACCTGTCGGCGATCTTGACGTGCTGCTGATTGACCATCGCCCAGCCGAAGAAGAAGGTGAAGCCCAGCACGGCCCCCAGAAGGGGGATGACCATCACAAACTCGATCAACACGTTTCCCCGACGCCCGGTTGAATTGCCGCGGCGCGATCCTGTAGTGACTCCAGTAGTGATTCTATTGATCATGGCAGCACCTTCCAGACGTTATTATACGACTATAGTCCGGCGCTTTTCGAGATATTTCGCGATCATTGGCCCAGTGCGCCCATACGACTGCCGACTTTGGCGTGCTCTTCTTTCGTCTTGGCGTAGTTCTCGGCGATCTTGTACATCGCTCGGGCATTGGTGATGTTGCTCTCCTCGGCCGCCGCGTCGCCCTTGGCCAGAGCGCCGAGGAATCTGCTCTGGCGAATAATATCAGCGGCCTCGGGATAAGCGTCCTTCAGATCCTTCACCTCATCCCGGGCCTCCTTGTACTGACCGGCTTTCAGGGCCTTCCTGCCCTTGGCCAGAGTGTCCTGAACCTTCTTCTTGGCCCGCATCGTCATCAGCCTGGGCGCAATCTGACTTTCGTATCTGTCAACCCATATCTCATTGAGCTTTTCGCTGCTGGCCAGAGCCGCCTCCAGATCCCCGGACGCCTCGGCTTTGTTGAAGACCTCCAGTTCGAGTTCGAACTTGCAGGTCCTGATCATGTCCTTGTATTTTCTTTCGCCGCGGAACTGCGTCCTGAGCTTCTCCAGATCCGGGAGCACTTCCCTGTAGCGTCTGAGGTCGAACTTCTCGTCGACCTCCTTGATCAACGCCGCAAGCGCGAGCTTCTTCTTCAGACCTTCAAGAACTACAATCGACTTCCTGTTGCCGGGGTACTTCTTGATGAACTCGTTAAGCGCATCTACGGCCGCGACGGTCTGACCCTCAACCAGAAGCTTGGTGATAGCCGCGAAGTCGACCTTCTCCTGTATTTCCTTGATCTCGACAGCCCAGCTCTTGACCAGTTGGGCCGGCACGCCGGGCTTGGCCATCGCACTTTCCAGCGCCCTGCGAAGGCGGTTCTGATCTCCGCTCTGCCGGGCGTTGTCGACGGCGGCCATGATCTCGTTGAGACCCTGCTTGGTCATCAGTTCGGCGCGGACCTTGTCGACCTCGGCGTTCATCTGCCGCCAGCTCAGCGGATCGACATACCGTTTGCGGCTCTGGAGGCCGGCCGAGGCCTTGTCCCACGCCACCAGCGCAGCGCTCGGATCGCTCTTGTCGACTTTTCTGGCCTGGATAAGAAGCGCCTGGCATTCTCTGAGGCTCTGGGTCTTGACGACCTTGTCCTTGAACGCCGCAAGGTCCCGCTGCTGCTCGTCGTCTAGTTCAGCGCCGTCCTCGAATTCGTTCTCCAGCTTCGACAGCGCCTGATCGTACTCCTTGGCGGCGAACATGGCCTCGGCGTCACCCATCACCTCGGCAAACGCCTTCTTGTGCATCCGCAGGGAGTCCAGGGCCTTTATCGAATCCTTTATCGACACGGTCCATTTGAAGGTGGGCGAGCCGTCTTCGCTTATCTTCTGGATCTTTCTGGTCAGGTCCCTTGCGCTGTCGAGTTGGGTCTGCGCGCGGGACCAGTCCCTGGTTGCGATAGCCAGATGCGTCCTGCACATGTGAATGTAGACCTGCGACGGGTCGTTGTATCTGGTCGTACCGAAGTTCCTTCGCACCTCGAGGAACTTCTTCTCGGCCGCTGCGTAGTCGCCGTCGCTCTTGTAGATGTCTCGGGCGGCTCGCCAGGCCTGGGAGGCCTTCTCGTTTAAGTCTTCGACCTCCTGGCCCCTCATCATCGTAATCGCAATCAGTCCGCCGAAAAGCAGCAGAACCGCCGCGGCGGCCATCGAAATCCTGGCCCTGAGACTGAGCTGGCGCCTGGGTATCGGAGCGGTGGCGGCGTCCTCCATGTCGAACACCGACGGTTCGGACGGCGTTCGCCCTGGCGAGGACGCGCCGCCCGCTGCGCCCGCCTGGCCGCCGACCGGAGCGGCCACCGGAACTGAAATCTCCGGAGCCGCGGCCTTGGCGCCGGGCCTGAACGTCAGCTTGATGGCGCGACCGAGACTCTCCATGCCTTCAAACCGCTGCTCGGAGTCTTTGGCGATCATCTTCAGAACGATGTTCGACAGCGTAATCGGAACCGCCGAGTTGATCTCGTGAGGCGGAGGGGCGCTGACCTTGGGATTGCTGTGCCACTTCATCCAGCGAACTTTTTCAGCGGTCTTGTCGCGGACGATGTCGGCGAATATTTCGTTGAACTTCTCTCTGCCCACGAGCATCTCGTAGGCGATGAACCCCAGCGAGTACATGTCGGCCCGTCCGTCGACGTATCCGCAGGTGAACAGTTCCGGAGCCATGTACTTCGTCGAGCCCATGACCATCGACGCTTCGCCCGAAGAAGTCGCCGCAACGCCGAAGTCGGTGATCATCGGCCTCAGGCCGTCGGCTACTATGATGTTGCTGGGCTTGATGTCGCGATGCACCACGCCGGCGGCGTGCACCGTGTGCAGCGCCGAGCAGAGGCGCCAGAGAATCTGGAGGCAGGCCTTGAGCTCCACCGGGGCGGGGTTGTCAGTCAGGGTCCTTTCCAGGCTGATCCCCTCGACGAACTCCATGACGATAAACAGCCCCTGCCTGTTCTCCAGCAGATCGTGTATCGTCACGACTTCCGGCTGCTCGGCGCCGAGGCGGGCCAGAATCTGCGCTTCGGTCCGGAACCTGTCGAGGAACATCTTGTCCTCGGCCAGATGCGTGGATATCTGTTTGACCGCGACGAAGCGATCGAGGGCCGGATCGTGGCATTTGTAGATGATCGACTGACCGCCGATGGCGATCCGCTGGATCACTTCATACCGCCCGATCTCCTCGCCCGGTTTGAACCCAATTCCTTCGGCCAGATTCGATTTTTCGCTATTAATCATCAGACGCCGCACCGTAGAGTTACAGGTTTATCGGCAGCAGCCGGTCTGCCGATTGGAAGGTCGTCGCTTC
>Ga0180430_10000388_pt1 | contig 48134 bp, 39 predicted proteins | sample SS_ome_9_FD_132999 | JGI IMG/M metagenome (GOLD analysis project Ga0180430, IMG submission 132999) | Hypersaline lake sediment archaeal communities from the Salton Sea, California, USA - SS_1_S_2 metaG | ecosystem: Environmental > Aquatic > Non-marine Saline and Alkaline > Hypersaline >...
AGCCGACTGTTTTGATTGTCTTTCTTTTCAAATCTTGAAGCCCTTGAAATTCATCAACCGTCTTTAATTTAGCTGAATCAACCGAAACTTCGCCTTTTTTAGCGGTTTTTAACAGCTTATCAACACCAGAAAAGCCGATAGCTAAGGCATTTATCGTAAAATCTCGTCTTTTCAGGTCTTTTTCAAGTTTTTGAGTGAATTTCACCTCATCTGGTCGTCTTTTATCCTTATAAATCCCCTCTTTTCGATAAGTTGTCACCTCAAAAATTCGCTTGCTTTTTGCCTTTTCTTTTTCTTCTATATATTTTTCCGGAACCAAAACTGTTCCGAATTCGTTTTTGTATTTAGCGTCCGGAAAAATTTTCAGGATTTCTTCTGGTTTGGCGTTAGTTGTCAAGTCCCAATCTTCGGGATTTTTGCCTAAATAAAGGTCTCGAACCGATCCGCCCACCACAAAAACCTCGAACTTCTCTGCTTCGAGTTTTTTTACTAATTTTATTAAACTGGTTGGAAATAAAAATTTCATTTTTGGTATTATTTAAGAGTTTTTTTGTAGCTATTTAAAGCCAAAAAACAACTTTTTGCGTCCTCGCCAGGAGTCGAACCTGAATCTAAAACTTAGGAGGTTTTTGTTCTATCCATTGAACTACGAGGACAGCTTTTCCCATGGAGTAATAATTAGCCCAAGGAATAAACTTCTGGGCTTAAATATTTGAGTGCAATTTGAGGAGAATTCAAGCAATGAAACGAGATGTACTTCTCTGGTACATTGAGTGAATTGCGAAGAATCCGACAAAAAAGTGTGCCAAATATTTAGGCCGCGGCTTGGTGGACCTGATCGGGATTGAACCGACTACCTCTTGAATGCCATTCAAGCGCTCTACCAACTGAGCTACAGGCCCATTATAAGCCTGTTTCAAATCTCCCCAAAAGAGACTTTAAACAGGCTTTAATGCCTATTTCTAGCACAATTTTAAAGTAAAGTCAATTTTATTATACAACATTTTGATGTTTTTGTAAAGGTCTAATAGCTAAGCCTGTGAAATGTTTCACGTGAAACATTTTGGGAGCGGGGAAGCCGTAGAATTGTTTCACGTGAAACATTTTTGATAATTTTTATTAATAAGTCGTTCAAAAAATAGCTAAGGTTATTTTTTATCCCTAAAAATGCCTTATTAAAGGCTTTTTTATTTTTAAAATGATTGTTTCACGTGAAACATTCAGAGTTAGAAAGTTTTGAAAGTGGAAAGTTGGGGAGTTGGAAAATGTTTCACGTGAAACATTTCTTTGTTGTTGTTCCATAAAAACTGGATTCCCGCCTTCGCGGGAATGACAAATTGCTCATTTTGAATTGTTTCACGTGAAACATTTTAAAGGTAAAGAGGTTTTTAATTGTTTCACGTGAAACAATTTAGATTAAGAACTAAAACTTTTAAATAAAAAAGTCTTGAAATGTTTCACGTGAAACAATCTTAAATATTTTTGTTAATAAGTTGTCAAAAAAGACTAAAAACTTCTTTTTATTTCAAAAAATACTTTTTTTAAGGCATTTCTTGTTTTAGAATAAATGTTTCACGTGAAACATTTATTGTTAATTAAGTGTTAAAAACTTGTGCAAAAAGAATAAATTGTTTCACGTGAAACATTCTTGTAATTAGTAATTGGCAATTTGTAAAATGGATGTTTCACGTGAAACATTTTTGAAGCAAAGAAGATTTTTAATTGTTTCACGTGAAACATTTTTTTTGTTTTTTTTATTAAAAATAGGCCAAAAAACTAAATTTTCTATTATTTTTTCAAAAAATAACTATTTTTTGTTTTCAGAATGTTTCACGTGAAACATTTTGAAAGTAGGGAAGCCTGCCTGCCGGTAGGTAGGGTTTAAGATTGTTTCACGTGAAACATTTATGAATTAAAAAGTCGGAAAGTTTAAAGTTAAAAAGCTTTAATTGTTTCACGTGAAACAATTCTGTTAAAGCTGTCTTACAAATTACCAGTTGCCGATTACTCTAATGTTTCACGTGAAACATATTATGCAATGTTTAACATATTTTGTCAATTAGGGCCTCTGCTTCATTTTGTATTGACAAAATTTGTTGGTTGTGCTACTATTTCATGAAGTTCTTACCACAATAAACCCTTTAAATTAGGAGGAAGTATGGCACCTAGACCAGACGATTGAGAGTGGTCAAAAATTGTTTATTGTCAACAAAAAACACCGCATAAAATTAACTAAGTAAACCTCAAGGTTTTCAAACTTTATAGAAATGCGGTGTAAACCCGCAGGACTATAAAAGGAGAAAGTCATGAGCATTGTTGTTATCGGAAGACTCGTCCACCGTTTTAACCGTAAAGCTTCCCCCAGGGAAGTGACCTGGAACAAGAAAACCGGCTTGATCAAGGACCGAAAATATGAAATCGGCAAAGCCAATAAGCGCTTTGAAGCCAATAATATGGCTTTAAAATATGCCAGTGAAGAACGTTGTCGGTTCAAGAAAGACCACAAAACGCCAACACCGGCTTGGTTTAAAAAGATCAAGTTCGGCCAGAAATATTACGCTGGCAACTTTTTCAAAGGCTCCAATCGGGCACTCTATGAAGCTAGGAAGATTGAGATTTCCCTGGCTGATGACTGTTTTGTGGTTGTTTCCCGGGAAGTTCGAGAAGCCTGGGTAAATGGTTTTTTCGCTTCTAAGTTCGAAAGGCTGGTTTTTGAGGTCGATGAACTGGACCCCGGTGAAATTGGACCTGAACAATTTACTATAAACGGGGTTGATAAAAACGGTTTCGGGTGGGAGTTGATACTAAGACTTCCGGAAAACAAATAAAGATTCTGGGCTGTTTGCAACCGCAAACAGCCCGGTTTTTTTTATTTAGAAAAAATTTGCTTTATTTTTTCAGAAATGGCAGAATATTAGTCCTGAATTTAGAATGATTGATAGTTTTACACAGTTTATCAACAGAATATAAACATTGAGGGTTTGAATTTTATTGTTTATTATGAAAAACAAGAGAGAAAACATCTCTATTTTAAAAGAAAAAACCTAAATAAATCCAGAAATAGCCTTTATTAACAACTTATAAACAGAAAACTAAAAAGAAAAGATGAAAAATCACGAACTTTGGGAGGCTGTATTGGGGGAAGTAGAGCTATCCTTATCAAAAGCTAGTTTTACTACTTGGTTTAAAAATACTTCCATAAAAGAACTTTCGGAAGAAGCTTTGGTTGTTGTTGTGCCTAATATTTTCGCTAAAGAGTGGTTAGAAAAGAAATATCAAAAGATAATCTTAGATTCCATTAGAAAGCATTTTCCAAAAATCAACAAGATGTCTTGTGTACTAGAAAACTACGAAAGTTCCCAAAAATCAATTGATTCGGTAGTAAACAGTCCTAAAAAAGCTCGGAAACAAGGAAGTCAAAAAACTAAAAAGCCAGTCGCTGCAACAAACAATAAAAACTTTGTTTCTTCTGGTTTAAACCCAAGATACAGTTTTGATACTTATGTTATAGGAAATAATAATGAATTGGCTTATGCGGCTTGCAAGTCAGTCTCCAAAGACCCAGGACATTCCTATAACCCTTTGTTTATTTATGGAGATGTGGGCCTAGGAAAAACCCACCTAATTCAAGCCACTGGAAACTTTATCAAACAACAAAACCCTGATTTTAAGGTTCGTTATGTCAGCATGGAAAGATTTGCCAATGAGCTCATCGGCGCTATTCAAAACTCCAAAGCCAAGGAATTTAAAAACGAATACATCCAACTAGATGCTTTAATTATCGACGATGTCCAGTTTTTATCTAAAAAAGAAAAGACTCAGGAAGAGTTTTTTCATGTTTTTGAGTCTCTTTATCAACTCAATAAGCAGATAATTATTAGTGCTGACCGGCCACCCAAATCAATCCCAACCCTAGAAAACCGTTTGAAATCAAGGTTTGAAGGAGGGATGATGGCTGATATTAGTAAGCCTGACCTAGAAACTCGCCTGGCAATCATCAAAAAGAAGGCCGCTGAAAAAAACTTTAAATTAAGTGATGATATAGTCCAATATTTAGCCAAAAACATCTACCACAACATCAGGGAGATTGAAGGAGCTTTAAACAAAATAATCGTCACCTATCAACTTCAAAACACCTCGCCAACCCTAGAAAGTGTCATGGAACTGACAGAAGACCTGATTTCCAGTAATCGTCAAAACAAAGTGACTCCAAAAACATTGGTGAGTGCGGTAGCTGATTTTTTTAATGTTAAATCTTCAGAAATCACCGGTTCTTGTCGAAAAAAGACGATTATAAAGCCCCGTCAGTTGACTTTTTATCTTTTAAGATCCGACTTAAATCTTTCTTTTATGGAAATTGGAAGTTTTTTGGGTGGAAAAAACCATTCCACGGTGATGTATGCTTACAAAAAAATCAATAAAGAATTAGAAAATAATAAATTTCTTCAAGATCAGATTAAATTTATCCGGGAAAAATATAATGACTATTAAGCTTAAAATTTAAGCTTCAGTGGTTTTGTTAATAAGTACTGTAAAAATTGTTAATAGGGTGTTAGTTTCTAAAAAAATAAACTTTATCAACTTTTTATAAACACCTTATTTGTTTCTTTTTAACAAATTTTTTAACAGATTTATCCACAAGAGTTTTCCTTTGGTGTTGGGAAAAATCTCACTTTTCCACAAAATTGTTTCCTATAGTAATAGATAATAATAAGTATTTAAATAAAAGTTAATTAATTATATATGAAATTTTCAATTAAAAGAGATAATTTTAGAAATGCAATTTCTAAAGTAGAAAGAATTCTTTCTAAAAATCCAAGTCTTCCTATTTTAAATAATATTTTAATCAAAACCGATAAAAACAGATTGTTAATAGCTTCTACTAATCTGGAAATTGCTGTTAAAACCTACGCTAAAGCTAAAATAGAAAAACAAGGAGGAATAACTATTCCAGTTAGAATGATCAATGGTTTCTTGGGGAATATAAAAGACGAGGTGGTTGAAGGAGAAGTTGTTAAGGATGAATTTCAAATTAAAACCAAAAAACATCAAATTAAAATAAAGGGAATGAGTTTGGATGACTATCCAATTATTCCAGAAAACCCAAAAGAAAATTATTTAAAAATAGAAGGGGAGGTTTTTAGTGAAAATATTTTTGGGGTTTTAACTTCAGTGGCCAGGGGGGATACCAGACAGGAATTAAATGGGATTAATATGGTTTTTAAAAAGAATGAAATAAAAATCGCTGCCACTGATGGATATCGATTGAGTGAGGCGATTGTTAAAATTGATAAAGAGAAAATAAATGAAGAGTATTTTGTTTTTATTGAGAACACTCCATCTTTGATTGTACCAGCCTTAACTTTTAGTGAAATCCAGAAAAATCTAACAGAGGGTGAGTTTGAATTGATGATTAAACAAAACCAACTATTTGCACAAAACAACAACTCCAGGATTATTTCTAAGTTGATCAATGGTAAATACATTGACTATGAACAGATTTTACCTAAAAAATATTCCATTGAAATCAAGATAAACAAAACGGAACTATTGGATGCTTTGAAAATTGCTTCACTAGTTTCAAGGGATAATAATAATGAAATCGAAATAAGCAATACTAAAAACAAAAAAGAGTTAGAGATCAAATCTTTTTCAGGAGAAACCGGAGAAAATATTTCAAAAATTTCAGCTAATATTTCCGGGGATGATTTTAAGGTTTTATTTAACAGTAGTTATTTGATCGATGGGTTGAATGCAACCTGGGAGGAAGATGTGGTAATAAAACTAAACCAGGAAAAGTCTCCAGCCTTAGTCAAGGGTTTAAATAAACAGGAAAAGGAAAACAAAAAATTCTCTTATGTAATTATGCCAATTATTAAAAGTTAAAAAATGTGGCAAAATTTTCAAAAAGTTTTAGAAAAAAGGGTTAATAACAAAAAGTCAGTGGTTGATGACAAGCATTTGGTGATGGGGATCAGCGAGGAGGTTTTGGAAAAATTTTTTGGAGAAATTAGCAAGAAGTTTATTCAAATCAAAGATTACAAAGAAGGCTTCTTGAAAATTGAATTAAAAAACTCAGCCTGGAGAAGTGAGTTTAAGTTGAATGAAAAAAAGATAATAAAAAAAATCAACAAGAAACTAAACTATCAACTAATAAAATCAATAAAATTGTTTTAAAATGTTTTTTAATTTTTTGAAAAATAAAATTGCTTTTCTAGAGAAAACAAAAATAAGTTTTCAAACCTGGGCGTTGTCTTTTTTGGCTCTTATTTCAACTAGGCTTTTGATTGAATCTTTGTTGTTGGGTTTTCCAAACAGAGACCTGGAGAGCTTCACAGCTCTTTTTATTCACACCTTTTTGTTTTTTCTTTTGACTTATTTGGTTTTTTTGTTTTTCTTGATGTTTTTAACTAGAGGCACTTTTAAAAAAATTAGTTCTTTTTTGTTGTGGGGTTTTGTTATAATTATTTTTCCACCTATTTTTGATAAAGTGATTTTTGGAGGAGATATTTATAAGAGTTTTTATTTATTTGATAGTTTTAGGGGATTAGTGGATCGATTCTTTTCGTTTTTTGGAGAAAATCCAGACTGGGGAATTACTTGGGGAACTAGAATTAATATTTTAATAGCGACTTTTTTTATCGGAGTTTATGTTTTTGTTAAAACCAAAAAGTGGAGAAAAGTTTTTTGGGGAGTTTTGGGGAGTTATTTTCTATTTTTTTTGTTGAGCAGTTTTCCTTCGACAGTGGTTTTGTTTTTGGAGTTTTTGAGAGGCGAGCCTGGAAAAGTTTCTTATAGTTTGGTTGCTAGTTATTTTCTAACCCCCTTTAATGTTTTTGCTCTCAAGGGGTTAGTACTAGATTCTTTTCTAGCTAAAAAACTAGCCTTAATTTATTTGCCAATGACTTTTTTGTTGCTGTTGGTTTTTTATTTTAAGAGTAATTTTTTAAAAGCTCTTAGTATTGCTAAGAATATCCGGTTTCCTCAATTGACTTTTAATTTAGGACTGCTGTTTATTGGGATGGGGATGGGAGGTTTTTATAATGGTATCGGCTGGGGTTTTGGTTTTTTTGAAATTTTGGTTTTGTTAAACCTTGTTTTAATGGTTTTCAGTACCTGGTTTTTTTCTGTTTTTGTTAACGATTTGAGCGACATTAATATTGATCGAATCACCAATAAACAAAGACCCTTGATTAAAAAAACGGTTTCCGTTGGAGAGTTTAAAAATCAAGCCGTTGTTTTTTTTGGAGTTTCTCTTTTGAGTGCTGCCTTGATTAGTCCGGTGGTTTTGTTGATTGTTTTGAGTTATCACTTTTTGACTTTTGTTTATTCTTGCTACCCATTCAGACTAAAAAGATTTCCCTTGGTGTCCAATGGTTTGATTTCTTTGGCCTCACTCAATTTTTTGATCATTGGATTTTTGATTTTTTCTGAGAATCAAAACTTATCATTTTTCCCTTGGAGAATTTATTGGTTTTTGTTTGCGGCTTATTTTTTAATCACTCCTTTAAAAGATTTGAAAGACTTCAAGGGAGACAAAAAAGATGGCGTCTACACACTAGTTGTTTTGTTGGGAAAAGAAAAAACTCGAACTTTAATTGCTAGTGTGTTACTTAGTTTTTATTTTTTATCTGTTTATGTTTTAAATCAGCAAGAACTTTTCTTGAGCGCTTTGGTTTTTGGGGTAATAAGCTTTTATCTCGTTGTTAACCAAAAAGTGAATGAAAAGCATCTAATAGGCTGGGTTTTGGGGCTGTGTTTTTTGTATGGAGCAATGCTTGTCAAGATTATTTTTTATTCCTGAGTTTTTATTTGGCGTATTTTTTTGTCAAAAAGTCCGCTTGTCGCTCACTGTGTGTTTTTAAAACACAGCTCGCTTCAATGCTCCTTTTTTCCTCAAACTACGTTCAAATAAAAACTCAGGAATTTATTTCAACTCTTGCTTTAAATTAAAAATTGCTTTATATTTAAGATACAAAACAAGATAGAGGTTTGTTTTTAGAAAACAAAATGAAAAAAATAAATTTATATAGGGTTTTTGGCTTAACAAAAGGTAAAAACACACTTTTTTTGGTGGGTCTTTTGGTTTTTTGGTGGGCTTTTTTGGTTCAAGCTCAGGTTGGAATTTCTGACGTGTTTCATGATCGAGATCAGGATGGACTGAGTGATGAAGAGGAGTATATGTATGGAACCGACCCCAGTAACCCTGATTCCGATGGAGATGGTTATCGAGATGGAGTGGAAGTTGAAGCGGGCTTTGATCCGTTGAAGCCAGCTCCGGGGGATAAAATTTCTTTTCAAATCGAGAAAACTGAGAATGAAATAGGGAGAGTCGAAGAAAATGTCACCGAAGATTTTTTTAATAAACTAGAAGAAAATAAAGGAGAAGAGCTGGACTTGTTGGCTGAATATTATGCTAATCCAGAAAAGTTTGAAAGCGGAGAGGGCTTTGAGGAGCTCAACAGCCTTTCTTTGACCAGTCAGGATTTGCAAAATTTTGTTAACCAAAGCGTGGATTTGTCAAATGACATGGAATTGATATCTGAAGACCAAGTGATTGTTTTGGATAAACCAACCGGGAGCGAAAAAAAAGTTTTTAAAAAAGAAAAAGAGCAGATAGAAAAATATTTAACCCAGATTTTCTATATCATGTCGGTTAACAAACCTTTTGCGATAGAGAACCAGGCACTTTTGCCTCAGCTAGGAGTTAGCTATGTGGGAGAAATAAACAAAGCTGTTCAACTTGGTCAAACAAAAGAACTCTCTGACTTGAAAGAAAAAGCCCAGAAAACTTATGAGGAAGCCCTGAAGGTTGAAACCCCTGAGGTCACAAAAGATATTCATATTCAAACTCTATCAATCATTAAGTATTTGATCGAAAGTGTGGACGAGAAAAAACTGGTTGACCAAAATGATCCAATGGCGATGGCTTTGTATGTTGGAAAACTACAAGCAGCTCTGATTGAAGGAGAGAACTTGAAAAGTGAAATTGACGAGATTGTCGAAGAATACGAAATAGACATTTTTCAAACGGAATTAGCGGGGGGTATTTTTTAAAAATTTCAAAACAAAAGTGTTTGAAAAAAATAAAATTAAAACCAAATTTGTAGTTCTGGTGTTGATCGGCACAATGACTTTTTCTGGTTTATTGAGTTTTGTTAAACCGGCCAAGGCAGGATATTGGGGGGAAGCAATAACGGCAGAGTTGATGCACGAAGCCTGGGTTGAGGCCAAGGAAGCCTTTTTGCATGCCATGCTGGCTAGTTTAAAACAACAAGCCAACAACCTTATTCGAGATCGAGTTAGGGTTTTGTTGACCGGGAGGGGGAGATCTTTGGTGATAACTGATTATGACGAATTTATTTATGGAGAAGCTCGAAATGAGGCCAGGCTTTATACGAGAGATTTCTTTAGAATCTTGGGTAACGGAGTGGGGGATGCCACAGCTGCGGTTTATGATGATGTGGAGGATGCTTTGCTTTCTCCAGAAAGTGAACTATCAACCATTGACCAGTATGTTCAAGGCGGAATTGATAACATTTTTGATCAGTCTCAGGGTGGAGGAGCCAAAGCGGTAATGGCGGCTGCTACTAATCCCAACAACACTCCTTTCGGGGCCTATTCTCGAGGACGTCAAATCATGGAAAACCAAGAGAGAAGGGCTCAAAGAAGGGCTGAAATTGAGGCGGTGGCTGGAGATGGATTTGTTAGTCAAAGAGATCCAGAAAACAACCTGATTAATTTGCCGGGAAGCGTGATTGCTAGTTTGACCGCCAAAGCAGAGTCAACCTATATGGATATGATCAACATGGCTCGTTCAATCCCAGAGATTGTTGGAACAGTAGCAGCCAACATGTTGACCAAAACTATTGAAGCTGGGGTGGTCAAAGTGACAAGCCCAATTGATAACAAGCTGAAGTCTATTCACGACAGCGCTGAAGGAGGAGTGAGGGAGCTACAAAGAGATATTTATGGTGGATTTGGGAGACTTTAGTTGTGGCTGGAGTTAAAATTTTGGAAAACTTCTTTGTCTCGCCAAGGGCGGGCAGGCGCTATATCCGTTTCTCGTTCGCTGTATGATTTAAAATACACCTCACTCGAATACTCATTTTTTCCTCGCCCGTCTCGCCGGAGGCTTGCCGAGGCGGAAATTTTCCTCAAAATTTTAACTCCTAGTTGGACTATTAGACTAAAAAATACTGTAATTATTATTAAGTGCTAGCTGTGGGACTCAAAAACGACAATAAGAAGTTTTTGAAACTGGCTGTTTTGAGCTTGGCTTTTTTGGGTTGTTTTTTGTTTTTGGGAGTGGGTGAGGCGCAGGCAATCAATCTTCTTCCTGAGTCTGTTTCCACTGCCATTACAGACACCATTACTGGGACCTTAACTGGAGGGGGAAATTTTTTGCTGGGTGGGATTAATCTGATTTTGTATGGAATTTACACAATGGTGTTGGCCTTGTTTTCGGTTTCGATGTGGTTGTTGGATCTAGTGATTTCCCCCCAATTTTTTAGTGCCATTTTCTTTTCTGAGGTGGCCAGAGAAGGAATCAACACCGCCTGGTCTTTTGTGAGAGATCTTTTCAATCTGTTCTTTATTTTGATTATCGTTTTGATTGGACTTAGTGTCATTTTGGGAGTAGGGAAGTTCAACAACAAAGCGATGTTGGTCAAAGTGGCTTTTGGGGCGATGCTGATCAATTTTTCTAAACCGATCACGCTTTTTGTTATTGACCTCTCTCAGATTTTTATGAACTTTTTTGCTGAAGCAATTACTCAGATGCAATTTGCTGCACAGTTAAGTCATATAATAGACTTCAAAAAAATCGCTCTTATTTCAATGGATGGGTCGGCCTTGAGTAGTAACACTGCTTACATGGTGACAATTATGATCGTGATTGTGATGATAGTTATTATGACAGTAATGATTTTTTATTTAGCAATTTCTTTGATTGTAAGGATGGTTGCTTTTTGGATTTTGATTGTTCTTTCTCCTTTGGCAATGTTTGGGGTTGCCACCGAAGGAACTTTTTTTGGCGGAAGCTGGAAAAACGACTGGTTTCAAAAATTATCGAGCTGGTGTTTTTATGGACCGACTCTATTGTTCTTTTTATGGTTAACTATCATTTTGATTTCTGCCCTGGCAGGAGCAATGGAGGCCAGTGAAAATGTTTTTGAGTCAGTGGTTAATGTTGAAGAACTTCGAACTGACAGTGCCTTGTCTAATTTTTTTGTAACCTTAGGAGGTATGTTGATTCCTTATATTGCTGCTTTGTATCTTTTGTTTTTTGGATATGATCGGGCTAAAAAAGTTTCTGATGGAATGGCGACTGAGATTTTAAACAAAGGAAGCAAGAGGCTTAGCGATTTGGGGGCTAAGGCTAGAAAGGCGGCCTATCAAGCCACTCTTCCAGGAACCAGACAGGCAATCAAAGAGGGGGCTATAGATAGAATTGAAAGAAAAGGCCAGGAGGGAGATTGGGTGGCAAGACGATTGACCAAAAAAGGAAGAGAGGATGTTCAGGCAGAGAAGACAGCTGCGTGGAAGAAACGGTTTGGCGACGGGGGCGATGCTCAAAGGGACTATAATCAAGGGAAGGCTCAAGAAAAAATCAAGGGCTGGAGAGACAACCCACCGTCAGATGAAGACTTGGGCAAAATGTTTAATAGCAAAAAACCAGAAGAGGCGCTGGCAGCAACCTTGTATATGTCTCAAAACAATAGACTTGGGTTTGATGGAGACAACAACAATCTTTATTCTAAGGCTATGGAAAACTTAAAGGGGTACTCTGGTCTTCAAGAAAAAATCACCAAAGAAACCAAAAGGGAAAATCTAGGGGCGTTTATTGATCATCAAACCAAACCGCTCTTTGAAGCCAATAGCGATATGTTCTCAGGCTTTTCTCCTGGAACAGACGAGTGGGAGGAGGCCTTGGAAGCCAGCGGGGTTGGAGCAGCAAGGAAAGAGGTTTTTGATAAAAATTTAAGAGGAAACCTGGGAAATATATTTAAAAAACAAAACAAAAATCTCTACGAACAAGACGGAGTGATAGATTATTTGTATGAAAAGAATCAAGGCAAGGACATTGGGACCCGAAGGAAATTTGCTGATAATATTAAAAACACTGAAATCGAAGAATTTATTGCCGCAAGTGGAGACAAGGGAGAGGTTTTGTTAGCAAGGGATTGAGTTAGTTTTTAAGTTGAAAAATGAAAAGCAAACAAAAGATAAATCAATATAGTCCGATTTCTGCAATTGATTCTTTGGGAATTGATACAAAAAAAATCAGCTGGTTTGAGCAGAAAAAAAAACTACCGAGAAATATTCGGTATGGTTTGTTGAGTAAAAACACAGAAGAATTGATAAAAACTTTTTGTCAGAAATATAAGATTGTTTTGCCGGAAAAGATTGGAGGATTTTCCATTACAATGAGAAATTTTGTAGCCGGTGATTTGAGCGAAGAAGAGCTTAGGAGAAACCTGGTTGATAGCTTTCAGCTTGATAATGTTTCGGGGGCTAGTTTCTTGGAAGAATTTAAAAAACTAGCCAATGAGATAAAAAAAGTCGGAACAGAGGAAGTTAAGAAAGATTTGGTAGCACTTGATTTTAAGACGATGTTGGAAAAATTTCCAGAAGTGAGTGAAGAAGAAATCGGAGTTAGTCCAATTATTTTTCCTGGGGAAGCTGAGCCTCAAGCGCCTTCGATTATGAACTGGATTTCAGATTATAAGCTCCGAAAAGGGGACAACCAAGAAACTCCAATTTTGAATGTCGGTGACTATTTGTATAACAGTAAGAATGTCCAAGAATTAGATGATCAAGAAAAAGAAAGCCTAGGGTTGATTCTTGAGGCCTATGAAAAAAATTTAGTTGTTTATTACAACACTTTGTTTGAAGAGATTGACTTTGAAATCATGAATTTGTTAAAAGATAAACCTAAAAAAGAAAAAGAAGGGTTTAGTGTTAAAAAAATGGAAAGCAAGCCTTTTCATGAAACTGACAGTGCTCCTTCCCCGTCGGCTGAAAAAAATATTACTGAAAATTTTAGTCAAACTGAAAGCGAGAAGAGTCAAAAAGTTTTGGATTTAAAAAAATATGTTTAAAAGTTTATGAGTCACAAAAGAGAAGTTCCTCAATTTATTAACATTGAAGACAAAATCGCATTTCAATTGACTGCTAAGCAACTGGGTTGGGTGGCTTTGGGCTTTTTCTTTGGTTTCATGGCCTGGATGTTTTTGGAGAAAACTTATTTTTTTATTACGGCAGGGAGCATTGTTCTGGTTGTGCTTGCAATTATTTTTGTTAGACCTTATGGTCAAACTTTGCCGACTTTCATTAAAAATGTTTTTTTCTTTGCCTTTAAGCCCAGGGTTTATGTTTGGAGAAAAGGCTTCCAACCCAATCCACCTGAAAAGCAAAAAAAGAAACCAATTCTCAAAAAAGAGAAACCCAAGAAGAAAAAAATTAGTGCCGAGGAAATCAAAAAGTCAATAAAGTCATTAGATATTTACGAATAATTTAAAAAAAATATGAGCTCAGAAAACTCACTACAAGATAAAATGGATATTGCTGAAATCAAAGAGGACGTTGTCGTTATGAGAGATGGCTCTTTGAGGGCGGTTCTTGCCACCACGGCGGTTAATATGGATCTAAAATCTGACGAAGAGCAACAGGCAATAATTTATAATTTTCAGCAATTTTTGACTACTTTTGACTTTAGCTTTCAGATTGTTGTTTCTTCCAGAAAATTTAACATTAATCCCTATGTGAATAAATTAAGAAAAAAAATTAAACTGGAAGAAAATGTTTTATTAAAAAATCAAATTAAGGATTACGTTGATTTTGTTGAAGAGTTGGTGAATCTTTCCAATGTGATGTCCAAGATGTTTTATATCGTTGTCCCTTTTCATGTTATTGAAACAAAAAATCAGGGGTTGGTAAAAAAGATTTTTTCTGTTGCCAACAAAAAAAAGACAATTTATCAGGATCATGAGAGTTTTGAAACTTATAAAAACCAACTATTTCAAAGAGTAGATCAGGTTAGTGAGTATTTGCCGAATATGGGGTTGACTGGAACGATGCTTCAAACAGAGGAGCTGATTGAGCTTTATTATAATTCCTACAATCCTTCGGAGTTTGAATATGTTGATTTGGAAAATATTTCCTCTATTGATTTAGAATCTAATTAAAAAATAAACTGTCTCAATGATTGATTTATTTAAGAAAAAAGAAAAAGCAAAAAAAGGCCAGAAGTCGGAATTGAGTCGAAAGGACTTTGATGAGATTGACATCTTAAACAAAGAAGATGTTTATCAAAAAGGACTAACCAGGGTTTTGGACTTTATTGCTCCAGCGGCTTTTGGGGTTTCTAGCTCTCATCTTCAAATCGGAGAGGTTTATTGTCGAACTATTTTTGTCTCGGCCTACCCCAGAGTGCTTTCAATCGGCTGGATGGGTCGAGTGATCACCCTTGATTTGCCAATGGACATTGCTTTTTTTGTTCATCCAATCGACACCACAAAAGTTTTGAAAAATCTCAGAAAAAAAGTGGCTCAAATTCAGTCTCAAATTAACATTGAGAACGAAAAAGGGTTGGCTAGAAATCCAGAATTGGAAATGGCCTATAGAAATGTTGAAGAGCTTCGAGATAAACTCCAAGAAGGAACAGAAAAAGTTTTTAAGTTTGGTTTGTATGTTAATGTCTATGCCAAGGACATGGAAACCCTAGAAAAACACACTGATAATCTGGAGTCCTCCTTGGAATCAATGTCAATTTTCACTAAAAAAGCAGTTTTTCGAATGAAAGAAGGATTTGATTCTACTTTACCTCTTTGTCTTGATAAGCTGATGATTGGCTCAGACCTCAACACTGCTCCTCTTTCAACAGCCTTCCCATTCATTTCTTCTAATGTTACTTCCAATCAGGGAATTATGTACGGGATTAACAAACACAACAATTCTTTGATTTTGTTTGATCGTTTTTCTTTGGAAAATGCCAACATGGTTGTTTTCGCTAAATCTGGAGCTGGAAAAAGTTATGCCATTAAGCTAGAGATTTTGCGATCTTTGATGTTAGGGACTGACTCGATTATTGTTGACCCAGAAGACGAGTATCGATATTTAGCCGAAGCAGTTGGTGGGAGCTATATTTCAGTTTCGCTAAACTCTCCTCATCACATCAATCCTTTTTCTTTACAAATCAATAAAGATGAAAATATGGAAGAGGTTTTGCGTTCCAATACAGCTGACTTAATTGGGCTCTTTAATTTGATGTTGGGGCGAATCACTCCTGAAGAAGAAACTGTTTTGGAGAGATCCATTCAAGAAACCTATTCTGTTCGAGACATCAACAAAGACACTCCGATTGAAGAATTGGAAGCCAAATCCATGCCTCTTTTGACGGATTTTTATGAAATTTTAAAAAACATGGAAGGTGGGGAAAATTTGGCAATGCGAGTAGAAAAATATACCCAGGGAATTTATAAAGGCTTTCTTGACCAACCTTCAAACATCTCTCTGAAAAATCGTTTAATTGTTTTCAACCTTCGAGACCTAGAAGATGAGTTGCGACCGATTGCTATGTATTTGATCTTGAAGTATATCTGGAACGAGATTAGATTCAATGTTAAGAAGAGGCTCATCACTATTGATGAGGCTTGGTGGATGATGCAGCATGAAGATGGAGCCAAGTTTTTATTCTCGATTGCTAAGAGAATCAGGAAGTATTATGGAGGCTTGACCACAATTACTCAGGACATTTCAGACTTTCTTAACTCAACTCACGGAAAAGCTATTGTTTCAAATGCTTCAATTCAGTTGTTGATGAAACAGTCCCGTTCCTCAGTGGATGTGGTGGCCGACACTTTCTATTTGACTGATAAAGAAAAATATTTTTTGATGGAAACCCAAGTGGGAGAGGGAATTTTCTTTGCTGGAAACAAGCGAGCGGCTATTCAAGTGGTGTCTTCTTACAATGAAGACAAAATCATTACTACCAACCCAGCTCAGAGAATGGAAATGGAAAAGCAAAAGCAAGAAAAGTAACCAATAAATTATGAGCAGTGTTTTTGAGGAAGCTCTCTATAGGAAAAAGTTATTCAAAGATAGAGGCGAAAAAATTAATTCCGTTATCAAAGGGAGAATCGAGGACGTTAAGGAGTCTGGAGTATTGAAAGTTTTTGATGACATCGACAGTTCGGAAATTACTATTCTTTCTCGGTTTATAGTTGTTCTGGCCATAACAGCAGACATTTTTGGACTAATTCCTTTTGCCGGAAATTTATTGAGTTTAGTGTTTGGAGTTATTTTAGCCGTTTTGTATTTTGCTAATGGGCTTGGCCGAGGATTTTTGTTTAGAAGAAACATCAGAAGATGGATTTTTCGCTCAGTAATATTTTTAATAGAATTTTTAGCCCTTGGATTCAGCTGGTTGCCCCTGTTCACCATTGAGGCCTTAATAGATTTTCATTTATCAAAAAGGGGATATTACAAAAAAATTGAAAAAGCCAAAGAGGTTATAGATAAGATTAAATAAATGATTGAAAAAACATTAGAGAAATTTAGAAAAAATAAAAATGCTCAAATAGTTTTCATTGAAACCTTTTTGATTTTCATCAGTTTTTGGTTTCTCTTGAAGGGCCTAAAAACAGATGGGATTTGGGAGACAGTCGCCCTGAGCTTTTTGTTTTTCTTTGTCTTTCCTTTTTTAATTTACAAACAAAGAAAAGAGGAGTTTGCGGTACTTAAAATTTCAAGCAAAGAAAAAGTGAAAAAAATTATTCAGGTTTTTGGAATTTTGGTTGCATTTTGGGCGTTTGTTTCTTGGTTGCCAAGTTGGTCTTTTTTGAAAATGAATCCTCTTTCTCGGGTGGAGTGGTTCGTGGGCGATTGGTGGGTGCTTGTTCTTTTGGATCTGATTTTATTGCCAGTAATTCTTTTTTCTCAAGAGTTCTTTTTTAGAAAATTTTTGATGAGCGAGTTGAAAAAAAACTTTTCTCGGAAGCTAGTTTTAATTATTCAGGCCCTGATTTTTGTGGCCTTTGAGATTTTATTCTTTGGGGTATTTTCTTGGCAGTTCATTCTCTTGAATTTCTTTCTGGCTTTGCTTTGGGGGGGCTTTTATCTCAAAACTCGATCAATCTGGTATTCCTTTTTTGCGCGTTGGGGCCTGATTTTGATTTTAGAAGGTTTTGTCTTAGCAAGAATTCAAGATATTAAAATTTAATTTTCACTATGAATAAAAAAAACTTTTTTATAAAAATCCTCTACTCGCTCACTTTGCTCAGCCTGGTTTTTTGGCAGGGAGTTGGAATTGCTCAAGCGGAGCTTTTCTCAAGCGACATTCCTTCAGCATCAGAAATTCTTGATGAGGTTGAAACAAGGTATGGTTACGATCCCGACATTTTAAGGAGGACTAAAAAGAAGGGAAGTTATCCCGAAGTGGAACTTTTTTTTGATAAAACCGCTCCTCAAAAAGGAGAAAAAGTCACAGCTACGGCAATGCCCAAGTATTTCAAAAATTCCAATAATGATCTCTATTACACCTGGTTTTTATTTAGGGATGGAGATAGTTTAGATAGCACTCAAGTGATGGAGAAAGCCAAGAGAAGAGCAATGGGAATTGTGGCCAGGGGGGACTTTGACCCATTTTTATTCGGTAGTAATTATTTAGGAGGATCCAGTGATCCCGATGATGATGGTTATGAGGCTTCTTATGGAGGAGATGATGGTGAGGGAGGAAGAGAATCAACTCCTACTACCAACTTTGGTATTGGCCGATATGAATCCGATTTTTATACAAGCGCCAAAGAAGTTGTTGCATCAAACAGGATTTCTAGGTGTTATCGTCACAACTTTGGATATGGTGGATACGGAACCGACTCAGGAGAAGATCTTATTGTGGAGTGTGAGCATAAATTCGCTGAAGCCAATAGCTCTAGTAGTTTTCTTAATCCAGCAGATGGGACATTGATAAATTGTGGCAACGGCCATGATGTTGGAGATGGTGAGTTTGGGAATAATGAAGAGGCTTGTTGGAAACTTGATCCAACCAACCCTGATACTGATGGAGATGGAATAAATGACGAAGCTGATGTAGCAGGACTGGCTCAAAGTCAGTTTGTTTGGACATTTGAGCCAGGAGATCGAGTGGGTGTTATAATCGAAGGAACCTCAACCATAGTTATTAATGAAAGTGATAGAAATGCTTATTATAAGATTGCTTGGGCCGGGATTGATGTTTGTGATGAAGAGGAAGTAGAAGGGGAAGACAAAGAAGATCTAATCGAAAGCGATGAGTGCGAAAATGACGACGACTATGGTTTTACCTATATGGCTACTAGATCGGCTTTTGAAAAACAAGAAGAGCTCTTGAAAAGCAATTTGATTTTTTCCCCTCAATCTCCTCAGTTCAATGTGGAGAACAATGAGTATTCTGATCTTATAACCGTCACCTCAAATCTTCTCCAGTCTGGTGCCAATGATGAATTTGTTTATTATGATTGGGATGTTTATTATTGTGATGCGGGGAGCCTGGATACTTGCACTAGCGTAGCTGCAAACAATCTTACCATCGCTTGCGGGAGAAACGATGTTTTGGGGGATTGTGCTAATGATTTAATTTCTAATTCTTTTGCGGAAGGAATTGGAAAAAGTGAGATAAGATTTAAGCTGAGTGATAATTTTATTTCTAGCCGAGGAGCTCGTGACAGTTTTTATTTAAAGGTTTTCCTGAGAACCAAAAAAAGTGCTAATGACTCAATAGTTGGAGTTTCTAGTGTTGATATTCCAATTGCCGTGGATGATAACAAAATACGATTTTTTAGAACTTCTGAGCAATCCAATGGGAATTATGGCTTTAGTGGGTCTGGTGATGAGGTTTGTGTTAGTGGGGTTTATGACAGAATTTGCCCGGTTTTTCCTGGTCAAATCTTAGGAGTAGTGGCCGACATTGACATCGATGGATCTGGGGGATCTCAGGTAGAGTCTTATTCTTGGTACCTAAATGATATTCCTCTGGACTCTCCTTTTACCAGTTCCGGTAGTTGCTTTTTTTCCGGAGGGTGCGATTTGGGAAGCACCGCCTATGTTCCAATTTCAGGCTCTAGTCAAGAGCTCCAGAAAATTTCCTTGAAGGTCAAAAAGACTGGAGGCGAAGAGATTACTAGCGAAAGAATAATTTCTGTTGAAAAACCGCTAGCTCTTATTAATAGCAATAACTCATCATCAGCTTGGCCTTGGGTGGTTGATGACGGTTCTGCCAGCGGGGTGGTCTCAGAAGATGTTTTTGTTGGAAGGATTGGAAGCACTCTTTCTTTTAGCGCGAATTTGATCCCGGACTATCTCAATGGGCGACTAAGTGAAAACAACATGAGCTTGGTTTGGTATGTTAATGGGCAGGAAGTCGATTCGGATTTTATTTCTGCAAACTCTGGATACGGAGTATCTTTAAGTGGCCAAGAAATTTCTTTTAATTTAGCTGGAGAAGAAGGAGACTCTTTGGGCTTGAGGGTTGAAGTAGTTAAAGACTTTTCAACAACAGAAGAAACCATTTTTCAAGAAAGCTGGGGAATAAGAAACCCAGATGAACTAAGGAGCGAAAAGGCAATTGTTATCAGAAAGACCGCCGGCAGCTCTTTGGGAACTTTGGCCGAGGCCTCTTCTTTAGAAAGGTTCACTGCCTCAACTTTGAACAACGCTCCAGAATATCTCGTGTTTATTATTAGAACAGCCATTGTGCTTGTGCTTTTCTGGTCCTTTGTGGTTGGCTTCAACTATTGGTTTAGAAGAGAAAATAATATCATTCAAAGAAATGGTTAAAAAAATTATTATTGGAGTGATAGCTCTGAATGTTTTGTTGGCGGGATGGTTTCTTAAGGGATCTTTTTTAGAGTTTTTTTCGAAAACCAAAGAGGTAAGCATTGAAAGCCAAGAATCTCCTGAAAAAGATTTGACTGAAGGCAGGGAATCTCAAAACATTTTTCAAAAAGAAGGTGACATTATTGGAGAAGGAGAGATAAAAATAGCCTCTTACAATGAGGATAAAATAGTTTATTATAATCGCAATAATTTTCTAGAAACTGACTCAAAAGGATCTTTCAGAAAAAATTTAGCCACGTTCCCCTTTCCAAGTTTTAGCTATGGAAAGTGTTCCTCTTTGGGAAATTTTTGTTTAATTAATTCAAAAGGAAGTTTCTCTGTTTTTGACTTAAAAAACAAAAGTAATTTTGAGCTTGAAAAAAGAATTACGGAAGCCGACTTTAATTCTCAGGGGGATGGTCTGGTCTATCTTTTCAAAGAGGGAAGCGAATTTATTTTAAATAGCTCTGATTTGGATGGAAAAAATTGGATCAGGATCAAATCTTTAAAAGGAGAGAACATTAAAGTAGAAGTGAGCCCTAAGGACAATAAATTGGTTTTTTATTCTTCTGGCGGAGGACAAAGAGGACTTTTTTTGACAAGCCTGTTGGACAATAGTGCGCCTCAAAGAATCAGTGACAGCGAGATTATTGACGCACTTTTTTCTCCAGATGGAAAAAAAATTATCTTCTCACATTATGAATCAGGCGGATCTTTCAGAAGAGTTCAGCTGAGCTATTATGATTTAAACCAGAAAAAACAATACGATCTAGGATTACCGGGGATTGCTCAAAAATGTGCTTGGTTTTCAAACTCTAAATCTTTGATTTGTGCTGTTTTAGCCAGTGAATCCTCTAAGGAGTTTTCTTTAGAAGATTGGTATGCTGGAAGTTTTGTTTCTAGAGATGTTTTTTGGGAAATTGACTTAGCAGAAGGAGAAAGAAAAAAGGTTTTTGCTGACTATTCTCAAGTCGATTCTTCTAATTTGATGTTTGTAGAGGGAGACAAATTGCTTTTTTTGGATAAAATATCTGGAGCATTGATTGCTCGTGAGCTATAAAAAGATTTAGAGAAAAAGAATAAACCAAAAAAACAAAGCCAAGTCATTGCTCCAAATGGGGACATCAACCATTCCGTGAATCAAAAAATATAATAAAAATATAATAAAGATCTTTTCCGGAGGCTTTTTGGAAAAGATTTTTTTTGATAGTAAATAAACCCAAATAAACAAACCAATCAACCCCTGAGAAACTAAAATTTGCATCCAAAAATTATGAGCATGAGGAACAGCCCATTGAGGGTAAGGCGGAAAGAAACTCTGGTTTTTTAGATAATGGTCCTGAAAATTGGAGAGTCCAATTCCAGTGAAGAGATTTTTTTCTGCAATTTTTTTAGTAGAAAGATAGATGGCCAGTCTTGAGTCGAAGGAGTTTTTGTTGAGAAAGGGATCGTGATCAGTTTTTTGTAAGGTAAAGTTTAAAAATAAAAATAGAAAAGCGGAAATAAAAATTGAAACAACAAAGATCGACTTTAGAATTAAGGGCAACCATTTTGATTTTTTGAAAAATAGAAAAATAACACCAATCAAAATAATTGACCCCAAAGCTGCTGCAGATTTAGTTAATAAGATTCCCTGAAGGATAGCTAGCAAGAGCCCCAGAAACAAAAGACTCCTTTTCTTGTTCAATAAAAATAATCCACAAATGAAACCCAAGGCCAGGCTCATGGCTAGTTGATTGGGAGACTGAAAAAACAAAGAAACTCGATTATCAAAAGAGGTTTCCCCTAAAAGGCTAGCGATTATTGTTGCAAGGCCCAATGAAGAAGAATAGATAAAAATATTAATTAGAATGTGTCTAGTTTTTATTAATTTTTCTTGAATGAAAAAGCCTAGAATTAAGGAAAAAAAGATGGGGAGAATAAAAAAGCTTTTCAATAGCCCGAGGTTTCTCAGCCAATTTGAGTCAAAGTTTACTAGAATGACTAAAAAAATCCAGAGCAGTAGCAATAAAAAAATCTTGAAATAGATTTTTTCTGATAAATATTTTTGAAACTTCGAAACCTTTTTTTGCTTGAAGACTAAAGTTGCTCCTAGTGCCGTGCAAATTATCAAAACAAGATCCAAGAGATTCAAGCTCCCCCAGTTTTTTATGGGAAATTTAATTTGATAAATAATTGGTAGCAAAAATGGAATAAAAACTATTTTTGAAAAAATGTTTTTTATCATAGAGCCAAGAGGCTTAATATTAAAGGTAGATTCCGAACAGAATAAAAGGGAGTTTCAAACATTGAGTGAGTGAGGATGATTATGAATATTATTGCTAAACAAAGATTTATCGAAGTGGGTTTTTTGAAGAAAGTGACGATAGGACTAAGAATTATTATCAATAAGGCTAGTCCTCCCAGAATACCAATTTCAACAGAAAAGTCTAAAAATAAATTATGAGCATAGATAGGAATTCTTTGATCAGACAAAGGTTCAATCTTTTCAGAGAGGTTTCCGATTCCGACCCCGGTCCAGAGATTGTTCTTTGTTATTTCCCAGCTTTGTTCCAGGAGTCTCAGCCTTTCCCCAACTGAGCCGTCTTGAAAATTGAAAGAAGAGAAGAGTCTTTGGCTGAAAGGGTTCGAGGTGGCTAGCAGAGCCAACAAGGCAGCTATAAAAAATAAATTTTTTATTATAGATATTTTTCTAAAAGAAATTATCCAATAGAAAGCCAGGGCCATGATTAAGCTCAAAAAGCCTCCTCGAGAAAAGGCCAAAAGACTGGAGAGCAAAATCACAAATAAGCCAACCAAAAAAACAGGTTGTTTTTTTGTTCCATATAGATAGGCACTGATTGGTAGACTGGTGTTTAAAAAAAGACTGAAAAGATGTGGGTCGGGGAAAAATGCTAGAGAGCGGAAAATTGTTTTACCGTTTAAGTTTACTAGCCAGCTATTATATTGGCTCACTACTTCTGCAAAGTTGTTTCCTAGGAAAAACGGAGAAATTGATCTTTGAAGAGCCAGGACATTTTCTAGTCCCCAGAAAAACTGGCCAAAAAATTGTAACAATCCAACAAAGGCAGTCAAGAGCGAAGTGAAAAAAATTGTTTTTAAAAAAATATCCACCTGGATCTTTTTTCGCAAAGAAGCAAAAGCCACCCAATAGACAGGAAAAATTGAACCCAAAAATAAAACTTTTCGAAGGGCTTTGTTGAAATTTTCTGACCAAGAAAGAGACAAAACAGCTAATAAAAAAATCATTAAAATCAACCAGGCTCTGAAGCGAGTGTCTAAAAAAAGTTTTTTTTGCGATAGACTTTTCAAGATCCAAATTAAAAAAACCAAGGGGATTATGACCCGGACAATTGACAAGTCGATATCTGGGAAAAGATTCAACGCAAAACTAAAAGGCAAGAGCCCTATCAATAAAATAAAAAAATAGTTTGTCGAACCGTTTTTTCTTGTTGGTTTCATTTTTTACCTGGTTGTCTAAAATTAGTCCTTAGAATTAGTATAATTATCTTAGGGTTTTTTGTAAATTAAACAAAAAGTTAGGTTGTTTTTTTTGTTTAAGTGTCTATAATATAGGTAAAACTTGAATTGGAAAATAAAAATGAAAAAGGAATTTATAAGCCTCAAGGGTCTTAATTTGACTTATAACCTGGGAGCGACGAACGCTTTTCAGGCTCTTCATGATGTTGATGTTGAAATTGAAGAGGGGGATTTTGCTATTGTTTTGGGTCCCTCAGGATGCGGGAAGTCTAGTTTGTTGAACATCATTGCCGGATTGGAATTACCGGAAAAAGGATCGGTTTTGGTTAGAGGCCAGGATCTCCTAAAACTAAAGGAGAAAAATCGAGTTGATTATCATCGCAAGGAAATAGGAATGATTTTTCAGGCCTATAATTTGATCTCGACGTTGAATGTTTTGGATAATGTGGCTTTGCCTCAGATTTTTATTAATAAAAAAAAGAAGGAAAGAGATCAGCGCTCAATGAAAATTTTGGAAAGGCTGGGAATCAGCGAGCACGCAAAAAAAATTCCCTCCGAGCTTTCTGGTGGTCAGCAACAAAGGATTGGCATTGCAAGGGCCATCATCAATGAGCCCCAAATAATTTTGGCTGATGAGCCAGTGGGAAACTTGGATTCGGTTTCTTCTAATAATGTGATGGAGATCCTAAACAAGCTTAATGTTAAAGAGGGAAAAACAGTGGTTATGGTCACCCATAATGCTGAACACGCAGTTTGGGGGAATCGGATTATTCACATGAGAGACGGAAAAATTACTCAAGTTGAAATCAAGAACAGAGAGGGACTTGTTGAAAAGGAGGAGAAATCTAAGGGAGGAATGTCTGAGTTTAACAAGTTTGTGGGCCGACTCAAAGGACTGTCCAAGCAGCAAATCAAGATTCTTCTAGAACCATTGAAAGCCAAGTGCTTGGTTGACCAGCTAACAAAGCTTTTTTCAGAAAAGCAGAGGGATAAAATAGAACTGGTTATTAAAAAAAGACTTAATAATCAAATTGATCTTAAGGGTTTCTATGAAAAGCTAGATAAATCTGAGAAAAAAGGAGGGGTTGGATTGGACAAAAGAAGTGCCGAGAATTTTTCTGAAAAAATTGAGTTTATTTTAAAAACAGCTAACATTTTTTCAAAGGCCAACTCTTCCGAGGCTAAGGCCAAATCAGTGGTTGATGGTTTTGTTGATTTTTATGGTTACAAGATTTCGAAAGAAAGCCAAACCAGGGCTACCAGCTTTTTGGGTGATTTTTTAGCCAAAAAAAAGAACTATTTAGAGCTTAAAGATATTCTGAATAAGTCTATCGCCCGAAAAGGGGCTGGTTTTGACCAAAGAATCATTGAGGAATTCTTTGCTTTCTTAGAACTGGTTCAAATCGTTGGCTATGGGTTAGGAGAAAATAAGAAGTAAAAATTTAGATGTTAAATTTAGATGTTTTTAGAGTTTCTTCGCGGTCTTTCAAGAACAATCGTCTCAGAACCTTTCTGACTGTTTTGGGAATTAGCGTGGGAATCGGAACAATTTTTTTCTTAGTGGCTTTGGGATATGGATTGCAAAAACTTATAATTGAAAATATTGCTTCAGAAAATGCCTTATTGGCCTTGGATGTCACTGAGAAAAACGACGTGGTCCAACTTGACAAAGAAGCTCTGGAAAAAATCAAAAACATTGAGGAGGTTGAAGAGGCTTTTCCTTTGGTTGCCAAAAAAGTTGAAATAGAAAAAGAAAAGCTCTCTTCCGAGGTTCGACTGAATCTGATTGATTCGGGCTATTTTGATCTGGAGGGAGTAAAGCTTTCCCAAGGAGAATATTTTCAAGACGGGGAAGAACAGGTGATCGTTTCTGAGTCCACTTTGAAGCTTTTGGGGATGGGCATGGACAACGGCCTGGGAGAAGAAGTGACTCTTTTTATCAAAGAAGAACCAGCTAGTTTGACGGGGAAAATTGAATTAATCGAAAAAAAATATCAAATCAAGGGAGTTTTGAAAGAATCTAGTGAGGCAGTGGTGTATGCATCTTTGGGAAGCTTGAATGATCAAATCACCATTAATCGTTTTTCTAAAATCAAAGTTAAGACCAGCTCGGATGCTCAGGTTTCAATCGCTCGGGATAAAATCATTGCTGAGGGCTTTTATGTCAGCTCAGTTTCAGAACTAGTTGATCAAGCCAAGCAGGTCTTCAAGGTGGTTAATATTATGCTGGTTTTATTTGGAGCGGTAGCCTTGTTGGTGAGTGCTATCGGAATGTTTAATACAATGACGATCGCCCTTCTAGAAAGAACTCAAGAAATTGGAACCATGAAGGCCTTGGGGGCTTCCAGTTTTGATATTTGGCGAATGTTTTTGACTGAGTCAATGATCATTGGTTTTATGGGAGGAACCGGAGGATTAATTATTGGTTATTTGATGAGCAAGTTTTTTAACTTGGTGGTGAATATTTTAGCGAAAAGTTTTGGTGGTTTAATGGTGGAACTGTTCTATTTTCCGATTTGGTTTGCAGTCTTTGTTGTAGTTTTTTCGGTTTTTGTTGGTTTGATTACTGGGTTCTATCCTGCCAAAAGAGCCGCCAAGCTCAAAGCCCTAGAAGCCCTAAGATACAAGTAGAAACTATTGTGCCATATTATTTTTTCTGCTATATTGAGAAATGTCCTGGATGTTAGTTTCGAAGGTTTTAGGGATTCTTTTTAATTAAATGGCCGGTTTCAGGCGATCTGGGAGAATTTAGTAGTTAAATATTTTTATGGCAGTACCAAAAAAACGTCACAATAAAAGTCGACGTGATCGAAGAAGAGGAGGGCAAAAAAAAGTAGAAATTCAAAATACAATTAAATGTTTGAACTGCGGGATGCCTTTGATGCCACACAGGGCTTGTGCTCACTGTGGTTTTTATAAAGGCAAACAGGTTGTTGCTGGAAAAGATTTGAAAAAATAATATCATTTCCTACTAATGGTATAAATAACAGTTAATGTTTTGCAATGGGCAATCGTCATCTAGCTAGATCGGTAGTTTTAAAAAGTTTATACGAATGGGACTTCAATGAAGGAAAGATCAGAAGTCTTGCAGAAATTGCAAAAGACAATGTTGTTGAATTTGCTCCCAAACTTGAAAGTGATGAATTTGTTCAGGCTTTAATTAAAGGCGTTCTTGCAAAGCAAAAAACGATTGATCCTATCATTGAAAAATGTGCCCCAGAGTGGCCGCTCAATCAAATCACCATTGTAGACAGAAATGTTTTGCGGCTAGGGGTGTATGAGCTGATGTTCGGAAATTATGATGAAGTTCCTCCAAAGGTTGCTATCAACGAAGCCATTGAATTAGCTAAAGCCTATGGTGGAGAGAGCTCAGGGAAGTTTATCAATGGGGTCTTGGGAACAGTTTATCGAGAATTGGGTGAGCCAATGAAAGACGATTCTTCCAAGAAGAAAGAGAAAACAGAGGACAAAAAAGGTTCAGACGACAAAGCCCTGGCTGATAAAGATGTTTCTGCTGAAGATTCTGTGGATAAAAAAGAATTGAAAAACCAAAAAAACACAGAACAGAAAAAATAGTTGTGTGTTTTAGAGTGTATTTAATTCAGTTATTGATTTTAGATTTTTTAAATTTTTTAAAAAATCAATTACCACAAAAAGAACTTAGATGTCTTCACATAAAAAAACTATTCAAAAAACAGACGAATAATTTTGAAATCAACCAAAAGTCTTTTTGGGGTGTTTGATTTACAAGTGCTATGGATGCATTATTAATTGGAATTTTGACCTTTGTCTTTGGTTCTGGTGCTGGTTTTGTGGCTCGAAAAGCCTATGCTCGCTATCAGTCTGACACCGCCGAAGCCAAGGTAGAAAAAAAGATTGAAGAAGCCAAGTCCAAGGCTCGAGAGATGCTTTTGGATGCCAAGGACAAGGCTGTTAAGAGTTTGGAGGAAGTTAAAAAAGAGGAAAAGAAAAGGCGAGATGAGCTGAGACAATTCGATCAAAAATTAAATGAAAAAGAAAAAAAGCTTCAAAGTCGAAACTCTCAAATAGAGAAAGAGAGAAATCATTTGAAGCAAAAAGCTGGTGAAATCAGCAAAATCAGGGAAGATATTTTGCAAATTAAAAAGCAAAGAGAAAAAGATTTGGTGAAAATTGCCAAGCTCAAAAAAGAGGACGCAATAAAAGAACTTCTAAAAATTGCCGAAAAGGAAAATAAAGACGAGTTGGTGAAGGCGATGTCGGCTTTAGAAAAAGAAAAGAGAGATCAAATAGAAGAAGAGGCTAAAAATATTATGACCGAGGTGATGCAAAGATATGCTGGTTCTCAGGTGGTGGACACCACTGCTTCAACCTTGAGTATTCCGAGTGACGAAATCAAGGGAAGGATCATTGGTCGAGAAGGACGGAACATCAAAGCCCTAGAGAATTTGATTGGAGTGGAAATCATTGTTGATGATACCCCAGAGGCTATTGTAATCTCTAGTTTTGACCCGATGAGAAGAGAGATCGCCAAGAATGCCATTAACTATCTTATTAAAGATGGAAGAATTCATCCGACTAAAATTGAAGAGGCCGTCGAAAAAGCTAAAGGTGAAATCAATAAAAAAATTAAGGAAGCCGGAGAGGCGGCTGTTTATGACGTTGGCTTGACTGGCGTTGATTCAAGTTTGACCCATCTTTTGGGAAAACTCCGATACCGAACCAGTTATGGACAAAACGTCTTGCTCCATTCGCTAGAAGTGGCTCATTTGGCAGGAGCTTTAGCCGGAGAGCTAGGTTTGGATGTTAACTTGGCCAAGAAAGCTGGATTGTTTCATGACATTGGAAAAGCCGTTGATCACGAGGTTCAAGGAACTCACGTTGAGCTAGGAATCAATATCTTGAAAAAATTTAATCAACCTCAAGAGGTGATTGATGCTATGAAGTCCCATCACGAAGACTACCCATTCAAGGATGGAATAGGAATGTTGGTGGCCGCAGCAGACGCTTTGAGTGCTTCAAGGCCAGGAGCCAGAAAAGACACCTTAGAAAAATACCTAAAGAGACTTGAAGAGTTAGAGAATTTGGTAATGTCATTTAGCGAAATTGAGAAGTGCTATGCCATTCAAGCTGGTCGAGAAATTAGAGTTTTCGTTAATCCAGAAAAAGTCGACGACTTGAAATCCCTTAAGCTAGCCAAGCAAATTGCCTTGAAAATTGAGGATGATTTGAATTACCCTGGAGAAATCAAAGTCAATGTTTTAAGAGAGGTCCGATCCGTAGAATACGCTAGATAAAGCCAAAAAACGAACGTTTCAAAAAAGTCAAGCTTGTTTCCGATTTCCTCAAAAGCCTTTTTAAAGGCAAAAAAGCTTGCATTATCTTAGGAATGTGTATTAAAATAGGTATGTTGGAGTTTTGATTGTTATTGAAACTCTGAAAAACGTTAGACTAAAAGTTAAAAATAAAATATGAATACTAGTCGGGAGGTGACAATGACATGAACAAAAAAGACGTAGTAGACGCTGTTGCTTCTAAAGCTGGTCTTAGCAAGAAAGATGCGGACAATGCAGTTAACGCTGTTTTAGACGTAGTTACTGACACCTTGCAAAAACGAGGAACAGTTGCTTTCACCGGTTTCGGAACTTTTTCAACTTCTGACCGAGCTGCTCGAGCTGGTGTTAATCCTGCAACTAAGGAAAAAATCCAGATTCCTGCAACTACAGTTCCTAAATTCAAAGCTGGAAAATCTTTGAAGGAAGCTGTAAAAAAATAGTTAAATTTTAGAGGTTTTGCCTCTTTGATTTGAAAAGACTCCCTTATCCCTAAGGGAGTCTTTTTCGGGCAAAAGTTTCAGTTTTAGTAAATTTCTTCGTCAAAGCCTCCGTTTCTCATTCGCTGTATGTTAAATACACCTCATTTCGATACTCGGCTTTTCCTCGAACTTTATCTAAAACTGAAACTTTTGCTAACCAGGCTTTCTCTCTCGCTACTCAAATCTTCCCTCGCCTCGCCAAAGCTTTAGCGAAGGCGGGTCGAATTAATCTATGTTTTTTAATTTATCCTTCAAAAATAAACTTAAATATGCCGTTCTCATTTTTGCTAATTTGTCATTCCCGCGCAGGCGGGAATCCAGGAACATAATGACTGGTGACTGTTGACCAATGACCGAAAAAATTGTTGATAACGCTATTTTGTTTAAAAAACATTTTGTGGTAAAATAATTCCAGTGAAAATAAACAAGATTTTTCCCATTGTTGAGGAAAAAAACTTAATAGAGCGGAGTAAAACAAAACGGCCAAACCGTTTGGGGTTGGTTTTAAAATAAAAAACAATGAGTGAGAATTGGGAAGACCAAAAAAAGAAAAAAAATCAAGCTCCTGAAGGAGCGGTGAATCTTGATGACCAAGAAGCCAACAAGAGTTCTGATGAAGAGGTAATTGAATCAACCCAGGATGATTTTGAGAACGGAGGTTTAGATTCTGGTCAGGAGAAAAATGAATTTAGAGAGTCATCTGAAAGATGGACTGACTTTTTTCTTAATAAAGATGTTTTAGATCAATATGCTTTGGGTTATGTACAAAACAAAAAACCGCCTGAAGAAAAAAGAAAAAATGGAAAATATTCTAAATATTTAAATCAGGCTAGGCAGTTTCAAAAAAAGGTCTCAAAAAGAATGGAGGGGGCCTTTGAATCAGGGGAACTAAGTGCAGACGCTGATCAAGAAGAAATCGAAGGGTTCGTTGAGAGCGTTCTAAGAAGTGAAATGCGGGCAACTAATTTGGCCAAGTTGGTTGCTGGTTTTGATTACAAAAAAAACACAGACAACCCAGAGAAAAGAGATGAACCCGAAGACCAACCAATCAAAAAAGAGTTTGATGAAAATTTGATGACAAAAGAATCATTTTTTGAAAAATACAAAAAGGGGGTTAATTATGTGGATTCTTTAACTGGAAAGGAAATTGAAATTATGGATTATGATCCTGCAAGCAAAAAAGTCAAAGTTTCTGTGGTTGATCCCTATCCTTATGATATAGACACAAAAGCCTACAAGTTTTCGGTTGAAAAGGGAGACAAAGAAGAAGAGATGAGCATTGAGGAATTTGAAGGTTTTATGAAAGAGTCTTTTACTGACGAGGAATTACAAGAAGAAGCTAAAAGAGAACGAAAAGAGCATGCCATGGAATCAAAAAAAGCTTTTTGGAAAGAATTTGATGAATATAAAGATTCAGAAAACTTGAAGATTTTGGATTTCAGTTATTATGAGAAATTTAGAAAAAATTTAGTCAAAATAAAAGAAAAAGATCAGGAAGAAAAATTGATTACCAGAGAGGAGCTGAGAGACCTTATCAAAAAACTGCTCAAAAAGCCCAAAAGCGAATATAGAATTGAGAGGGAGAAACTAAGAGAAAAATATAGAACTGGGAGACAAGAAGCGAGAGATGAGTATAGAGAAGGGATTGAAAAATTGAAGGAGCAATATAAAGAGCAGAGGGAAGCGGCTCGAAAAGCAGTGAATGCAGAAGAACGTGCAAAGAGATTGAAGGGGCTGCCTGAAAAGTTTGGGAAAAAGAAAGATGAATTATTGAAACAGCTTGGAGCAAAGCAAGATCAACTGTTGAAAGAATTTGAAGAGCAAGAGGGGGAACTTTTTGAGAAGATTGCTGGGGAAAAGAGACCAGAAGAAGAGGTGGTGACCGAAGAAGATTTTTGGAAAAAGTTTGGGTACTTAAAAGAGAGTGATTGGTTCGACAACTTGGATTGTAAGGAGGATGAAAAAAAAGGTTTATCGGTGACCTTCAAGACTAAGAGTGACACAAAGATTAGAGAGTGTAATATTCAAGACTTTGAAAAAGTGACTGAAAAGCTAAAAGAATTTCATGATGAATTTGATAAGTATGATGGGCAAAATGGATTAACGGTCGAAGGCATTTATTTCGGCGATAGTTTTGATATCAGTTTGGTTGGCTTTTTTTTGGGCGAGAAAAATGATTACAAAAACATGAGACAGTTTAGGCAGATGGTTGGTAATTTGACTAATTTTTGGGATAATTTCAGGGAGTATAATAACAGGAACGGCTTAACAATTTTGCATCTCGAGATTAATGATTTTAGTAATGGTGTTAAAAAAATTGTTATTCGTTTGAATGAGGGTGCTTCCCAAGAACTCAGCCCAGAAGAATTCAATGTTTTAGTAGAAAAATTATTTCATGAAAAATTGTCTGAATTCGAAAAACAAATTTTTGATATCTATGATAAAAAATTAGAAGGGGTTAGAAAAAAAGTTTTTGAAGACTGGAGAAGAGCTGGTTTCTATTTCACAAAAGACACTCTAGACAGAATGGTCGAAGACTTTTTAAGCGGTTATATTGAAAATGATCTATTTAAGGTGATGCAAAAGGAACTAAAAGACAGTAAGGTTAATACAAACGAAGAGTCTATAAAAAATATTTTGAAAAAAATAAAAAGAGAAGAAATTTTGAAAAAAATAAAATAAAAAACTATGGGTGAAAAATTTAATGTTCCAAAACCTGATCTAAGTGAGCTGGATAATCAAACCAAAGATGCCTTGAGGAATCTCTCTGCTTCGCAGGAATTAGGGGATCAAGAGAACACTTCTCAAGGTCCTGACGACGATGATTTGGGGGAACTTTCCCAGGACGATATTGACAGTCTTTTGAGTTCTTCGAGAAAACCTGCTGAAAAAAATTCTGATGGAGATGACGACGACGAATTCCCTGAAATGATCTCTCAAGATGATATTAACAGTTTATTAAGGATAAGGACTTCTAAATCAGACGAAAGGCCTTGGGAAGGTCCTAAAGTCTCAGATTCGAAAGTTGCTGAGGATTTGAAGAAAAGAAGCGATTATATTAGTGAGGCAATCAAAGATTACGGGATGACTGCCGATGATTTTTTTGAAGCAGAAAGGGAAAGGAGCGATGAATATTTTTTAATCATGGCTGTGGTTAAGGCCAGACAGGCTAAAGATCAATTTGGAGAGGATTCAAATGAATATAGGACTTTCAAAAAGGAGGCTGAAGATATCAGGAAGGATGTAGAAAAGAGAGCAGGAATCGATAGAGAAGAAGATTCTGTTCAAAATGCGGAGAAAAGCGGCAAGGACCTTGGTCAAGAAGCAACCCGCAAAGAGGAAGGACAAAAGGGACAAATGGATGATTTAAGTAAGCTGATTGAAAAAGAGAATAAAAAAGAGAACCCAAAAGAAACTTCTGGCAAACTAGGTCCGGATGAAATTATGCTAGCTGAAGCAGGGGGGCTTGAGTCAGGAGCACAGCCTGAGGAAGTGGGGATTGAAAAGGGTTTATCCGAAGAACAGCTAGATGCTTTGCACGAAAAATTAGAGACAGGAGAAATAAAACAAGAGGCTGATCGACTTTTTGAAAAAACATTGGAGGCTCAAGAAAATTTGCAAAGGATTAATAACCAAAGAAATGTTTTTAATAAGATGGGGCATGTTCTTGGAAAAGGCAAAAATAAAGAAGGCCACATTAACAAGGAATATAAAGAAGCTGAAGAAAAACTCAAAGAAGCTCAGAAAAAATATCGAAATAAATATCAAGAATTTGCTAGTGCAGTTGTGCAGAACAAAGAAGACGAACTGAAGAGCCAGGGTGGAGTCAAGGAGGCTCTTAGCGGGAAATTGAAGAACTTTATTTTAACAGAAAAGGTTGCAGCAGGATTTCGAAAGGACGAGAAAGGAGAAAAAGTCTCAGACAAGCTTACTTTATTTGAATATATCAATCAAAACGAAAAAAGATTGGCCGAAAAACGAGCTGAGGTTTTGAGTGAGAAGAAAAAAGGAAATTTACAAAAAATGGGAGAATGGTATCAAAGTCTTTCAACAAAAAAGAAGTTGGTTTTGAGCTTTGGTCTTTCTTCTGCGGTTGGAGCTGGAATTGTTTTTGCGGGAGGAGCTGGGTTTTCAATGGCTTTGGGTTATGGGGCATTGAGGGGCGGAAAGGCTGTCTTGAGACGTTTGACCACAGGAGCCTTGGCTGGAGCAGCAACTATGGGAGTTCACAAAGGAACTAAGAAATGGAATGAAAAAAGAGAAAAGTCTTTGTATGGAAAAACTGAGGGGGAGGCCGCGGAGAATCTTGGCAATGATTTGTTCAAGCAACTCGATCAATACAATGAAACCCTTCGAAAAAGAGAAAGAAACCGAAAAATTATTGTTGGAGTGACAGCAGCAACTTTACTCGGAACAGCTGTGGGGCTAGAAGCCTTTGCAGGAGGTGAAACGGGTGGTACTGGAAAATTGGATTCAGATAATGTTGATCCAAAACCAGCCGGTGCACAAGAGACGGAGACACCGAAAGAAGGTGGGCCACCTCAACAACCAAGCGAGGTTTTGAAGAATATAGTGTTAGGCGATGAAACCTCGGGATCGACTGAAAGTCCTCCTGTTTTAGGAGAGACTGGTCAATCTGAAGCGGCTGTTGAAATTGCAGAAAATCCTCTAGCTCAGGAGAGCGGAGAGAGTTCTGCTTCTGAACAAGAACAATTATTGAACAAAAATTTTCAACTTGAGTCTGGTGGAACAGTTTGGGGAAGATTGAGCGAGCATTTCAATGGAGATCGACAAGAGATTGGAAAAGCTTTGGCAGGATTCAAGGCGGAAACGGTTGAAGATTTGACTGAAAGAGGCATGACCGAAGCTCAAGCTAACCAATTCATTGAATGGCGCTATCGACACATGGATGTTGGTACCGAGTTTGGCTTGAAGGATGGAAAACTAGAAATTTCAGGGTTTGATGATGAAAACATGTTGAACCGATTTAAAACTGAAAATCCGGGAGTTGTAGTTAATGAAGTTAGTTCGGGGCAACCTTTGGGAGGAGAAAACATGGATCAACAAATAAAGGCTGACACTCAAGACAGAATGAACGAATATGCTGAAAGCAATCAAGTTCGACCTGCCCAAGCAGTCCACGAGAGAGGTGGTTTTGATAGTTCAATTACTGATGGTGATTTAGAGGGAGACTTAGAACAAAGTGAAGCCGAAATAAACAACCAAGTCGATGAGGCCATTGATAGGAAAGTAGCAGAAATTTATGATCATTTTGGTCCAGGGAATCAACAGGAGGAATGGCTAGTGATGAAAGAAAAGCCGGCAACAGATATTCTCAACAAGGAATATGGTGAGCCGCTAGGAAGACAATTGGATGGAGCAGAAATTAATAACCGAGAACAGCTAAGAGATTATTTGATTGAGCTCATGAATGAAACTGGAGAGACTCCAAGGGGAGCCACTCTCACTAGCCCAGCTGAGACAGTAGAAGAGTTTGTTCGAAGGGCTGAGAGAATGCGAATGGAATAAATTTAAAAATAAAAAATAAAAATTTAAAAAATATTATGTCAAATTTACAAGAAAATATTAAAGCCGCTCAAATCGATTTGATCAAAGAATTGGGGATTGATCAGCTAGAGCAAGCCCAAAAAGAAGAGATTCTTCATCAAATTGGAGAGATTCTTCAACAAAGAATCGTCCTGAGAATCATTGAAGAGCTTCCAGAAGAAAAACAAGATGAATTCAAGGGCATTTTAGAACAAGCCCAAGAGACTCCGGAGAAATTAGATGAATACTTAAAAGCCAATGTTCCCAATGTGGAGGATTTGATTTTGGCTGAGATTGGGGAGTACAAAAAAGGGGCCAGCGATTTCATGAAACAAACTTTGAATGATTCTGGGGTTGGTGGAAGCGAAGCGCCAAAGACCGAAAAACCAAAAGAGTCTGAAAGCCCAAAAGCCCCAGTTGAAGATTTAGTCAAAGAACCTGTTAGCGAAATAGAGAAAGAGCAGGCCGAACAAGAGGAAAAGATTCTAGAGGAGAATAAAGTTGAAGAAAATCAAGAAAAAGTCGAAGAGCTTGATATTTCCGGGGAGTTAGAAAAAACCAAAACGGAAGACAAGTAATTAAATTAAAAAATAATAGTGTACATCATAGTGTACACTATAGTATATACTATAATATATACTATTTTACTAAAGAAAAATTAAAAAAACGTGATTAAAAATTAAAATTTTGATAAATGGCCGAAGAAAAAATTTCTGGAGGGGAAATGCAAGAAAAAGAAGCTTATAGTTTGGAGCCAGACGGTGAAGTTTCTCCTCCTAGAGAAAGTGAGCCAAATTTTGAAAAAAAGAAAGAGAAATCTCAAGAAAAAGTTGAGCAGGCCAAGTCTCAAATAGCTTCTAGTGCCCCAGCAAGCGATGACAAAGACGTGGTCGCAAGTCATGTGAAAGACGTTGCTCAGTTGGAGACAGCCGAGGACCAAATTAAAAAATTGACTGAGATTGCCACCCAAAATGGCCCTAAGACAGCTTTGAAGGTCGCTAAAAATTTGAACAGCAACTATGCCATGGACGAGATGCACGATCGATTGATTGATGAAGAAGAACTTCGACAGGTTTTGCTTAGTAAAGGTTTTATTGATCAGGTCTAGGAAAAAATAAAAAATTATTTTAAACACTCAATATTCCTGCCTACCGGCAGGCAGGCAAAATCCAATGTTCATTCAATATTCAATGATTGGTTGTTTCAGTATTGAATGTTGAATGGTTATTGAAGGTTGGTTGTTGAATGTTTTCCTGGAAGGACGGATATCCCTTGCAATAGAAAAAATATTCTAGAAACCTGAATCAAAAAATAAAAGTAGAGTTAATGCAAACAGAAACAATAATTTTTATAGGGATGATTTTGGCTGGAGCGGTAGCCCTCTTCAGCGCTTTTTGGTTTTTGTTAGAATTTTTCTTATTAGCTAGAATTAGGATTAGTCGTTCGCTCAATTCTACTCTCGACATTGTTAAAGTGGTCAAACCCAAAAAACCAGAGAACCTGGAATCAGAAAAAAGAACTCAAAGTGAGAAGGAAGAAATCTCGGTGATGGAGCAGTTGCTGGCAACTCTCTCAGAAACCAAGATCAAAAGAAATTTTATTATGGATTTTTTTTATGGCACTCCTCAAATCACAATGGAGATGGCCGTGCCATCGGACGATGAACAAATTTCTTTTTATGTTTCAATGCCTCGGCAGATCAAGGAGTTGGTTGAAAAACAAATTCACAGTTTCTATCCCAGTGCTCATATTGAGAGAGTCGAAGACTATACAATTTTCAGGCCGGACAGTGTGACCAAGGGGAGTTATGTAAAGTTAAAACAAGAACATGTTCTTCCAATCAAAACCTATCAACGACTTGAGTCGGATCCGCTTCACAGCATCGCCAATGCTCTTTCGAAATTAGAAAATGTAGCAGAAGGAGCTTCTTTTCAAGTTGTTTTTCGAAAATCTACTAGCGGGTCTTTGAAGTTTCGGGGAGAAAAAATTACTCAAGAAATGCAAAAAGGGAAAAGATTAAAAGACGCTCGTAGCGGTTTGCTCATGGATTTGATGAAAGGGGTTTTTCGTGGGGGAGCAGATAAACAAGAAGAGCTCGTCAACCTCACCCCAGAGGAAAATGAAATTATCAAGCAAATAGAGACCAAAATAAACAAGACTCGCTTTGATGTCAATATTCGTCTTTTAGCCTCAGCCCAGACCGAAGAAAGAGCCGAGGCAATTTTGAGTCAGTTGGAAAACTCCTTTACTCAATTTGAAGATTCCAACCTGAATAATTTTATTGCCGTTCGAGACAACAGTAAAAATTCCAAAAAATTGGCTTTTAATTTTATTTTTCGCCATTTTATTCCTTCCAGAAAAATCACGCTTGATGTTGAGGAGTTGGCTAGTGTTTTTCATTTTCCAATTTCCACCACTGAGACTCCAAAACTAAATTGGCTTAAATCCAAATCCGCTCCTCCACCAGTTGATATCCCCAAAGAAGGCTTGCTTCTGGGGTTCAGTGATTTTCGAGGAACCAAAACCGAGATTAGACTAGATAGAAATGCCAGGAGAAGGCACCTCTATATCATTGGTCAAACGGGAACTGGTAAGTCGGCTTTTATTGAGGAAATGGCTAAGCAGGATGCTGGCAACAAAGAGGGAATGTGCGTGATTGATCCTCATGGAGATTTGATCGATCATATTTTGGAATGTATTCCAAAAGAGAGAGCCGATGACGTTATCTATTTTGATCCAGCAGACACTGAAAGGCCGTTTGGTTTTAATATGCTTCAATATGACCCTGAGCGTCCTGAGCAAAAAACTTTTGTGATTAATGAAATTATCAATATTTTTGACAAACTCTATGACTTGAGCCAAACCGGGGGGCCGATGTTTGAACAATATATGAGAAATGCATTGCTTCTTATTATGGACAGTCCAGAGACTGGTTCGACTTTGATGGAGGTCCCAAGAGTTTTTCGAGATGTTGAATTTAGAAAAGAAAAACTAAAGCTTTGTAAAGATCGAACAGTAGTTGACTTTTGGCAAAAAGAAGCTGAGAAAGCTGGAGGGGATGCATCTCTTGAGAATATTGCCCCCTATATCAATTCCAAGCTGACCAGCTTTATCGCCAATGACATGATGCGTCCGATCATTGCTCAACAGGAAAGCACTTTGGATTTCAGAAAGATTATGGATGAGAAGAAGATTTTATTGGTAAATCTTTCCAAGGGGAAAATCGGAGAAATCAATAGCCACTTACTGGGAATGATTATTGTTGGCAAGCTTTTGATGGCAGCACTTTCAAGGACTGATTTGGAGGAAGACCAACGGAATGATTTCTATCTTTATATCGATGAGTTCCAAAATTTCACCACCGATTCAATTTCTCAGATTTTGGCAGAAGCTCGGAAATACAGGCTATGTTTGACAATCGCCCATCAATATATTGGTCAACTCTCTGAAGATATTTCCAAAGCAGTTTTCGGGAATGTGGGTTCAATGAGTGCCTTCAGGGTGGGAGCGGAAGATGCTGAATTTCTTCAAAAACAACTTACTCCAGTTTTTGATGCTGACGATTTGATTAATATGAATAATTTTCAATGCTTTACAAAGCTTTTGATCAATAATGAATCTTCAGCGCCTTTCGACATGAAAACCTATCCTCCAAAACATGGAAGCATTGAAATCAAAGAAGCCTTCAAGGAATATTCAAGATTTAAATATGGACGAGATCGCGTGGCGGTTGAGAATGAAATTAAAACTCGCTATGACAAAATGATTATCAGTCAAACTGAGGAAGACTTAAAAACAAGCTAGCTTGTCTATGGTTTGCACCCCCGATAAGATATCCGGAATATCTTTTAAGGGGGTTTTGTGTTTTTTTGAGGTTGACCAAGCCTTTTCTTTAGTCTATAATTGGTTTTTGCCTAATTACACTTTTTAATTTTATGGAAATTCGAAATATTGCCATTATTGCTCATGTTGATCATGGCAAGACAACCCTGACTGACTCTTTAATGAGACAAACTGGAATGGTCACGGATGACTCTTCTATGGATAATGATGCTTTGGAGCAAGAAAGGGGGATTACGATTTATTCTAAAAATGCTTCTTTAAATTATAAGGAAACAAAAATTAATATCGTGGATACTCCTGGGCATGCTGATTTTGGTTCTGAAGTTGAGCGAGTCTTGCGAGTGGTGAACTCGGTTGTTTTGGTGGTTGATGCTCAGGAAGGACCGATGCCTCAGACTCGTTTTGTTTTAAAAAAATCTTTGGATCTGGGATTGAATCCGATTGTGGTTTTGAATAAGATTGATAAACCAGCCGCTAGACCAGAAGAGGTTGAAGAGATGGTTTATGAGTTATTTTTAGATCTGGGAGCTAGCGATGAGCAGCTCGATTTTCCAGTTGTTTATGCTAATGCAAAAGCTGGAACAGCAACTTTGAATCTTGAAAAATCAACTGAAAACCTTTTTCCTTTATTGGATTTGATTTTGGAAAAAGTTCCGTCAGCTTCTTCTAAGGATGATGAAGAAAAAGAATTTAGGCTACAGCCCTTCAATTTAGACTATGATAATTTCCTGGGGAGACTCGCAGTAGCTAGGATTTATGAAGGAGTAGTTAGGGTAGGAGACGAAGTCTATATCAAGAAAGCAAAAGGGGAAACTTCGAAAGCCAAAATAACAAAAATGTTTACTTTTCAGGGAACCCAAAGACAAGAGACTGAAAAGGCGGTTTCTGGTGACATTGTTATTTTGGCAGGGTTGCCGGATGTCTATATTGGGCAAACAATTTGTCAAAACCCCGATCAAGATAAATTACCAAGCATTGAAATTGATAAGCCTACGATCACCTTGAATTTTTTGGTGAACAACTCACCTTTTGCCGGGCAAGATGGCGATTTGGTTACTAATCTTCAAATCAAAGAACGACTAGAAAAAGAGTTAGAGGTTAATGTCGGCTTGAAAGTCGATTTTTCCTCCAACGATCATTATAAAATTTCTGGTCGTGGGGAATTGCATATTGCAATTTTGATTGAGAACATGAGACGAGAGGGCTATGAATTACAAATTTCTCAACCGGAGGCAATTGAAGAAACTATTGACGGTCAAAAGATTGAGCCATTTGAAGAGGTGACGATTGATGCGAAAGAGGAATACACCGGAACTGTTATTGAAAAATTAGGAAAGAGAAAAGGTGTAATGATTGAAATGAAGCCAGTTAGTGATCAGGTTAGAATGATTTTTGAAATCCCGACTCGAGGACTTTTGGGATACAGGGGACAATTCATTGTTGACACCAAGGGCGAGGGAATTTTTTGTAGCCGCTTTTTGGAGATGCGACCTTACGCAGGTGTTATTGAAAAAAGAGAAACTGGTTCAATGATTTCAATGATAGACGGAAAAGTTTTAGGATATTCCCTGGATAATTTGCAGCAAAGAGGATCTTTATATATTGGACCTGGAGTGCAGGTTTATGAGGGAATGGTGATTGGGAACACTTCCAGGGGAGAAGACATCACCGTTAACCCCATTAAAGGAAAACATTTGACCAATGTTAGGGCTTCGGGGACTGATGACGCTATTCAGTTGGTTCCTCCGATTGAATTGACAGTTGAAAGAGGTATGGAAATTATGTCTAGTGATGAATATCTTGAGATTACTCCAAAAAATATTCGGTTGAGAAAAAAGTTTTTGACTGAAAACGAGAGGGTTTTGGCTAGGAGAAAGAAAAATAGTTATTGTGACTTTGTTAATTAGATTTTTTAATAGAAGCTTCTGTAGAAGCTTCTATTTTATTGCAAACTTGTTTTTTGGTTTGCGTATATTGTTAGTGCATAGGGATTAATCCCTTACAGGAAATTTCCATTATTTAATTACTAATTAATATTATGAAAAAAGGTGAGAGAAAAATTACCAACAGAAAAGAGCTAAAGAATAAGATAATGATTTTGGCTGCTACTGTTGGATTATTGTCTGGTCTGTATGGAGCCGGAGCAATGGCCAGTTCAATGAATTCAAGCAATCATGAAGGCTTGGTTAAATTAATAGCCAACAAATTCAGTCTTAGTGAGGAAGAAGTCGAGGAAACTTTGTCAGAATACAGAGAAGAACATCGAGCTGAACGTCAAGCTGAGATGAAGGCTCGATTTGAAGAAAAACTTTCCGAGGCCGTCAGTGAAGGAAAAATCAGTGAAGAGCAAAAGAGTTTTATTCTTGCAAAAAGAGAAGAGATGCGAGAAAAAAGGATTGCTAGCCGAGACAATGATGATTTAAGTCAAGAAGAGAAACGAGCGCTAAAAGATGCTCATCGAGAAGAGATGCATCAGTGGATGGAAGATAATGGGATAGATTTTGAAGCCTTAAATCTTGGTCATCAGGGGGAGGGACGAGGGAGACATTGGAAATAATAATGACTAAAAGAAAAAGAATCTCAAATCAAAAACCGCTCATCTTGAGCGGTTTTTGTATTCAAGATGTTGAGTGGGAATTAAAGAGTGGTTTTCCAAAGACCATGGATATTGCAATAGGCCCTGATTTCAAGAATTTTTTTCTTAGTGTAGAATTCAGCCTCTGGAGCGTCTCCGGGTTTGAGATATTTTTTCCCTCTTTTTCCGTCTTCGGCTTTGATCTCAATCCACTCAATGAAATGCTCTTCTTCCATTGGGTGATCCACTTCCCCAACTTTGATTTTGTAGCCATCTCCGCCTCGACAAACATCTTCAGGAAGTTTCTCGATCACTGGGAGGTGTTTTTCTTGGCCTTCGTCTTTGGTTTTTTCTTCCAAAAGAACCATTGGTTCATTGCAGCAAACCAATTCTCCGGCACCAGCGTGCAAAATCTCAACCACATTACCACAGACATTGCATTTATAAATTTGATTTTTTTCTGTCATATTTTTCTTGACCCGTTAAATTGTTTTAAATGAAATTTGAAACAAAATTTAACTGGGTTGATTTAATATTTACGTAATCATTTACGTAAACGTTTATGTAAATTATTTAGTCTCAAAGTAGGCTTGAGGGTGTCCACAAGAAGGACACTCTTTAATAGCTTCTTTTCCACTGTGCCGATATCCACATTTTCGGCATTGCCAAGAAACCTCTTTTTCTTTTTTGAAAACAGTTCCATTTTCCAAATCGTCTAAAAATCCTTGGAAACGATCCTCATGATTTTTTTCGGCTTCAGCAATGGCTCGAAGTCGATTGGCAACTTCTTGCAAACCTTCTTCTTCAGCGGTGTCTGCAAATTCTGGATACATTGAAGTAAACTCATGATTTTCTCCAGCGATTGCAGCCTTTAGATTAGCTTTGGTATCAGCTAAAATAGTTGGAACATCTGCTCCAACTTCAATAGGGTCGTCACTTTTTTTAAGTTCGTTGATCATTCGCATGAGCCATTTGGCATGCTCCCTTTCTTGATCAGCAGTTAATTCAAAGTTGGCAGAAATTTTTTCAAAACCTTCCTTCTTGGCAATTTTCGCATACATAGTGTAGCGGTTTCTGGCTTGAGATTCTCCAACAAAAGCCGTGGCCAAATTCTTGATTGTTTTTTGCATATTTTTTAAAAGTTATTTATTAAGCCTGTTCATTTTATCATATTTTCATTGAAAAAGATACTTCTAAATTCAAACGATTCTTTCTAAAGTGGTTTCTAGGGATCCCAAAAATTTTACCAACCAAGGAATGGAAATGATTATTCCGATGATTGGCAGCAGGAAGGTGAGGAGGGTAAGAACTATGGTTGTCAAAAAATATCTACGGAGTTGTCTGACGGTTTTGTGAATTTCGGCAAGTTGCTCCTCTTGTTTTTGAAGTTTTTCAATTAAATCTTGCATGATAACTAGTTAACTTTTATGGTAATTTCTTTGGTTGTTTTGTTGCCTGATTTGTCATAAGCTTTAACTTTTAGATTGTAATTTCCTGGAGGAGTATTTTCTGGAATTTTAAAATAGTTATTCTTGGTTTTTCTGTTTTTTCCATTGAAATAGGTTTTATAGCGTTTGATTTTGTGGTTATCGGTTGCTAGGAAATTAACATTTTCACCTCTATTAAACGAGTTTCCGTTAACTGGAAAGCTTTCAAAAACTGGGTCTTCTTTATCGATTTTTATTTCATATTCCTCTGTTCCTAGAAGATTGTTTGAACTGTCATAAAATTTAAATTCTAAATCATAAGTTTTATTGTGGCCAAAAGAAACATCTTTATCCCACTTTCCGTCAGAGTCCACTTGAACCGAAGCATATTTTTTTCCTTCTTTGTAAATTTTTACTTTTCCGTTTGCCAGCGAGGAATCCTCTCCTTCAAATTCAGGGCAGTCTTTTTTGCTATAAATTTTATTCCCCTTTTTCATTTCGGTTTTTTTCGATCCAATGACAATCTCAGGAGATTCAATCTCTGTTGGTTCAATAATATTATCAAGTGAAAAACTGTCTGAAGTTTTAGGATTTCCCGCAACAGTTCCGTCATGAGGGGTGACCCTTATTTTAATATCGGATTGATCTGTGTTGTCCAGAGAACCATTTTCATTGTTTGATGATTTGGTGTCCCAAACAATAGTCAGGTTGTTTCCTCCAGACGTGTTTGATATGTCTCTTATCTGGTATTCTTCGGTGTTGTCTATATTTGGAGAACCGTCTCCAGAAACACTTTCTAGTTCTGGGTCATACCAGTTTGAGCCATCGTCGTCACTGTATTCTATTTTCAAAGTGGAGGTGTCATCGTTGGTGTCGGTTAAAGTTATCTCGAAAGTTATTTCCCCTGAACTGTCATTTGCTTGTGATATAGAGGATGGGGTGGTGACAGAAGGGGCAGAATTTCCTGTGCCTTCAAAGGCTCCCATTGAAGGAGGATCAGATCGGCTTAATTCATCGTAGTCTGTGGTTGGTGCACCGGTTGAAGTTCCGGCTCCTTTACACAAACTGCTATCTGAAATGTGAAAATCTCCGCTAGTTGATGGGGCGTTGGCTGGGGCCAATTCAGTTGTAAACAGGGGGTCTTCATCAATATTATTTCCATCATCTTCTCCATAAGCATTATCCCAACCAGAACTACCACCGCTTCCTTCGACATTACTGTAAGAAAAATGAAGATGAGCCCAACTGGAGTCGTCTGCTATGGGGGTGTCTCCATTGCTGTAAACAATTGTGTTTTTAAAAGTGGCGTTTACGGTTTCATATCTATAAACTGATCCATAAATCGCTCCATACCAAGAAGCTTTATTCCCCGAGATTGTGCAGTTGGTGAAAGTCGGAGCAACCTGTCCGGTATCATTATTGTTTTGATCTAAAGTTAAGGCGCCTCCAGCGCTATCTGAATTATTTCCGGTTATTAAACAGTTGGTAAAAGTAGATAGGTTGTCGTCCATGCTGGCATTCATGGAAATACCACCTCCATTGTCTACTGCTTCATTGCCAGAAAAAACAACTCGATTAAATTCAGCGTTAATATTTCCACTGCCTGCCCAAGAATAGAATCCACCCCCGTCATCTCCAGCAGAGTTTTCAGTAAAAGAGCAGTCAGTGAAGCTTGGCGCAACTGTTCCAGCCCAATTGTTAGTGGTTATGTGTAACCCTCCTCCATTATTAGAGGCGGTGTTATTAGAAATTGTTGAATCTGAAAATGAAGGACTACAAACAGTCGAAGAGCCTCTACAATAAATCCTTATTCCCGCTCCATTGGCTCCAGAGTTATTTGTTACGGTTACATTTTCAATTGTTGGAGTCATTGTTCCATTGTAGGTTTCTAGAAAAATTCCTGTATTTGTGTTTTCGGTGAATATGAAGTTTCTCATAGTAAATGAAACAACATCTCCAGTGCTGGCATAGGCATCCATTCCAGCGTCGGCTTCTTTGACTGTGAAGCCGTCTAAAACAGTTGAAGAAGAAACATCACTATAAGCCCATTGAATTAATTCATTGGTGTTATCGCTATCGTTTCCTTGAACCCCGATGTCTCCACTTAAAGTGGTAGTATTAGTTTCCCAATTTCTAGTTCCACCACCTGTTGGGTATCCTCCATAAATCGCAACACCGCTTGCTGGAGTAAATGAAGCGGTTTCATCATTTTCAGTTTTCCCTCCTCCTTCGTCTGGATAATAAATTCCTTCTGCGACATAAATCGTGTCTCCATCAGTAGCCAAACTCAAAGCGCTCTGCAGATATTTTTTAGCAGTTTCCCAGCCAGCGCCATCACCAGAATCATTGGTTTGGGATGCATCTACATAATAATCTGTTGCTTGGGCATTCATTCCAAATGAAAAAATACCCAAGAAAGACAATAAAAAAAAGACAACTTTTCGTTTTTTCATTTTTTGGATTTTGTTTTATTAATTTAATTTTAACATTTTATTTGAAAAATAAAAGAGCACCTTTTATTTTTTTTGAAAAAGAATATAATATATTTATAATAAAATAAAAAACAAAAATGGAAAAATTAGAAATTGTATTTAAATTTATTCAAAATCTTTTTTGGATATTGTTGGTGGACGGAGTCATGGCTATCTTAGCCGGAGTTTTGATTGTGATTTATCCAGATTTACTGGGAATTTTGGTGGGATCGGCTTTGATTTTGATGGGGTTGGCGGCCTTGGTTTTTGCCTTCAAAGTTCGAAAATTTGCTAAATTTCAGATTAAAATTTAGAAATTTTAGATCAGCGATAAAAAATAAAACACTTTCAAGTGAAGTGTTTTATTTTTTATGAAACAAGCTTTAAGGCTAGTTGCAAAAATACAGGCAGGGATCAATCCATTCTTTGAGTTCGTTTTCATTTTGAACATATCCTAGAATATTTACGTAAGAGCTTTTATGGATTCCAAGATGAAGATGCTTTCTTTCTCCATCAGTTTCAGAGCTTCGATCTTTGCCCAAGTTTCCAATGAATTCATTTTTCTCTAGTTGGTCTTTTTCCCTTTTTTCAATGCTGTTCAAATCCAAATGACCATAAACAACAGTGACTTCTTGAGATTTTAGATTGCAACTTTGAACAACCACTCCTCCATATCCCGAAGCTTGTCTGCGGATTTTGATGGGACCCGAGCAAATTGCTTTTATGGGGATTTTGGTGTTTAGTTCTTCTTCAAAAACTTCAAAATCAACGCCGGTGTGAAATCCGGAAAATCTTTCTGGTTGAATGGGGGAGTTTTCAGGGTTAATAAATTCGCCAAAGCTTTTTTTGGTCACTCTTGATTCAGGGTTTTCTATTGGATCGGCTAATTCAGGGCTCTCTTCCTCGGGGTTTTCAGTTTTTGGCGTTTCTGTTTTTTCTTCTCTTGTTTCGGTAGTGACTTTTGAGGCATTGATCAAAAACTCAATCCCTTTTAGGGATAGAACAAACAAAAATATGAAAGATAAAATCAAGATAATTTTTTTCATATATTCAGTTTAACACATTTTTTGTTTTTTATTGAATATTGAGTAAAAATGATTTGTAAAAAAATTTGGTTTTTTTTGAAAATTATGTATAATTAAAGTTAATAGAGGGAAGAATTTTAGAAGGATTTTTCAAAGAATTGAATAGCAAAATTAAAATAAAAAAAGAATGAAGGTTTCTTTTCGAAAGCTTTGGCTTTTGGTAGGGTTTTTGTTGATTTCAGTCGGGTTTATTTATGCTATCAGATTTAACGTTCTGAAAGTTTTTGCTGCCGATTCCCCTTGGACTCAAACTGATTGGGTTAATGGGGTGGGCTCTTCAACCGTGAATCAATTTGAATCTTCGACAGACATTAATTTTTCAACTAGCGGACAGTTCACTTTGGAGTCAGGAGATTTTCAAATTGGTAATTTCAAGGGAAGCCAGCTATCTACTGATTCTAATAATTTCAATGTTGGGTCTTTAACAGCTGTGAAATGGAATTATTCTCAATATTATAATTCTGATTTTTTTGATTATGATGGCGGAGAGCCGACTAGAGTGGTTGTTAAAGACGCTGGAGATTATTTTTTCTCTTTGACGGTTGATGTTGAAAGTGACGGGGTTAACGATTCTGGAAATAGAAGCGGAATTGAAACTCAGGTTTGGGTCAATGGAACAAAGAGAGATGTTGGTAGAGCCGCTAGTACATATATCAGAAATTATTCTGGTCATTTTGAATCTTCGGCTCATTTGGGTGTTTTATTAGAAGATTTGGCAGAAGATGACTATGTTGAAATTTTTGTTATTAAGTCTACTAATGACACTTCCCATCCATTGACTGCTAAAGTCAGTTTATTGGGTGAAAAAATTGCCGATTCAGAAACTGTTTTCTCGGCTACTGCTACTACCACTGACAGTGGGACCAACTTTAATGGCTCAGAGAGAGCTTTGGTGTGGGATCAAAGCCGAATTGATTCTGGCTATACTCATACTGACAGCTCTTCGTCAATTACATTGGATTCCAGTGGAACCTATTTTGTTGCGGTTAATGTTCCTTTGGGGTCTTCCTCTCAAAGGGCAAATATCAGAGGGAAAGCCAATAGAACTATTTTTTAAATATGGATTGCTCATTTTGATTTCAGCGGCTGTGATTTCTTCGGTATTTTTGTCTCTCGGTATTAACATGGCAGAAAGCACTGAATATATATCTTCTAAACTTTTTTATTCTTCTTTTACAGGTAAGGCTGTGCCCAAGTTCTTGTTTTGGGATGTAGTGCCATGGGCAGCATTACTTTTGGCCGGGTATGCTTTAGTTACAAGTTATAAAAATCGATCGAGATGGTGGATGAAGTCAATGTTGATAGTGGGTTTATTGTATTGGTTATTTTATTTTACGACTTCTCATAGGATTATTATTGATTTCGAGCGAGTTGTTGTTTCAACTTCTATCATCATAATAATTTTTGGGGGAATTGGTTTACAAAAAATGTTTGATTTGATTTCAAAAAATGATTTTGTGATTCAATACGAAATCATAAAATGGACAAAGGCTACGTTGTTTTTGATAATCTTTCTTTTGATTTTTAGTTATACCTATCGTGATAAATGGCAGAACTTTACTTTATATCACCCTGATTTTAATAAAATTTTTATGCCAGCTGCGCCAGCGAACATGTACTTGACCCCGGATGATTTAAGGGTTTTCGAAAACATAAAGTCTGAAAAGTTCCTGAGTCACCCTTGGAAGGGGACTGTTATTGGGGTAGCGACCGACAACTATCCCGTTTGTACTAAACCCGGCACTGTAACTATGAGCAAAAATAAATTCAGTGAATTTATGAAGGCCGACTGCGAAGGCAAAAACAAAATAGCTGAAAAAATTAGATATTTCTATGTCCCTAAAATTGACTGTGAGAATTTTATTTTAATAGATGAGGGCGGAGAAGGGTTCTTTTTATATGAATATAAAAAATAAAAAAGCCTGTTTTATATATTTGATTTATTTATTTCTTTTTTTGGGGGGGATTTTGTGTATTATTAATATGCAAACTAAAAAAACAAAAGACGTATTAACTTTTAATGGGAGGGATTTTATAAACAATTAATTATTAAAA
>Ga0180430_10000390_pt1 | contig 48028 bp, 40 predicted proteins | sample SS_ome_9_FD_132999 | JGI IMG/M metagenome (GOLD analysis project Ga0180430, IMG submission 132999) | Hypersaline lake sediment archaeal communities from the Salton Sea, California, USA - SS_1_S_2 metaG | ecosystem: Environmental > Aquatic > Non-marine Saline and Alkaline > Hypersaline >...
GCATATTATGATAAAGAAATCAGGGAATATCAGGCCCAGCCCTCAGAATATACTATTGGTGTTTCTAAAAAAACAGAAAAGGTGCGTCCTGCAATCTGTGCTGTGGTGGTGAAGGGACTAAAATTTGACGATGAATTTCTTGCTGATTTGATGCAGATGCAGGAAAAACTGCATGACACCATCGGAAGGCGTAGAAAAAAGGTGGCTGTTGGGGTTCATGACCTTGATAAAATTAAGGGAAAGATGGAATATCTTGTGGCTGCAAAAGAAAAGTTTGTCCCTCTAGAAGCAAAGGAAGAAGTAGATGTTGTGGGGGTTTTGAAAACCCATCCTAAGGGAATTGCATTCTCACATTTAGTGGAGAAAGATGCAGTCATAATTACAGACGAAGCAGGCGTTATTTCTTTTCCTCCAATAATTAATAGTGAGAGGACAAAGGTTACTCAGGATACTGAGAATGTTTTGATTGAATCTACTGGAACCTCGATTCAAACGGTGGAAAAAGTAGTGAATATTATTGCATGCGCTTTAGCTGACCGGGGAGGAGAGATTTTCCAAGTAAAGGTGGGAGGGAGTATTTATCCTAATTTCAAATATGAAAAGGTTCCAAGGGAGCTAGAGGAAGCAAACCGGGTTTTAGGCCTTAATTTGAGCAAAGAGGAAGCAACTGATGCTCTCCTAAAAATGGGAATTAAGTCAGAAGGAGAGATGGCTTTGATTCCCCCATACCGGGCAGACATTATTTCTTCCACAGACGTGCTAGAAGACATTGCTATTGGGTATGGATATGATAAGATGGTGCCCACACTCCCCAAAATCTCAACTGTTGGTTCTGGCTTTGAGTGGGAAGAGCCATTTTTGGAAATATTTAGCGGAATGGGTTTTATCGAGACAAAAAACTATGTTTTAACTAATATGGATAAATTAAAATCAACAAATAAAGATGAAGGGGCCCTTAGGATCCTTAACTCTGCTTCTGAGGAATTTACTTATTTGCGAACTAGCCTAATTCCAGGGATATTGAATTGTTTTGCTACAAATAAGATGAAGGGGCTTCCCCAACAAATATATGAAATCGGAAGATTCTATAAAGATGGAAAGGAAGGAGAGTCACTCTGTTTTGGAATTATGCAGGAGGGAGCCTCACTCACGTCCCTCCAACCCTATTTGCAAACTCTTTCTAATAATTTAGGAAAGAATATTGAATTGGAAGCTTGTGATAATGATTCTTGTTTCATTGAAGGTAGGTGTGCAAAAATTTTAGTTGATGGAAAAGAATGTGGTATAATTGGTTCAGTGCATCCAGAAGTTCTAGAAAAGTTTGGGCTTGAGCATGCTGTAGCTATTTGTGAAATTGATTTGGGTAAGTTTTAGGTGGAGACCCCTTATTTCCACTATTCTAGCTCTTCGATTGAATCTGTGTGGATTTTATACACAACAACAAACTTCTCAAAGTTTTTGAAAAAGCCATCTATTACCCTCTCCATCTCATCTGGCACTACGAGAACAGATTTAGTTTTCCAAAAATATTGATTATAATTATTTTTGTTTAAGTGATAATAAAAATTTCTTTTTAGCCGGTTGTAATCACCAACAGTTGCTTTGAGATCATAAAGATATACTAACATATAATGTAACCATGGTTACATATATTTTTATTATTAAGTGTTTTATGGAAATGTTATTGGGAATAGTGGAAATACACCCCCCACACTCTTTTAAACAATTTATTCTCTTAAGGAATGCGCAATGAAGCTTCAGCCTAGAGAATACCAACAAAAAATTATTGATTCTATTAAAATTAATGGAAATACATTGGTAGTTCTTCCAACTGGTTTGGGAAAAACCCTAATTGCCCTTAGCTTAATGGAAAAAATAGATGGAAAATGTGTTTTTTTGACCCCCACCAAACCTTTGGCAAAGCAACATAGCAACACAATCATTGATATTTTAGGGGAAGTAAAAGGAGGCTCCACATTGATTACCGGTGACTCGGGGCCCAAAAAACGCGCCCAGCTCTACTCCAACCGTTTAATCTCCTCTACTCCCCAAACCATCCGCAATGACATCCAAAACAATATTTTTCCTGTTAATGAGGTTTCGATGGTTGTTTTTGATGAAGCACACCGAGCTATAGGGGAGTATGCATATGTTCCAATTGCAGCGGCCCTAACTGAAAATACTAAAATCATCGCCCTCACAGCTTCCCCAGGGGGCGATAAAGCCAAAATAAAACAAGTTTTAACTAATCTCAAAATATCCAATATTGAAGTAAAAAATGCATCTGACTCGGATGTGGCACCATATGTAAATAAGATGGACCAAAAATGGATTCCAGTTGAGTTAGGAAAAAATTACCAGGAAGCTAAAGAAATCTTAAACACATATATCCAAAGGCAGGTTCAACTAATGAGGAATTCCGGGGTTCGCCCACAGATTCTCTCTAAAGCGGCATTCTTGACCCTGCGCCAGAAACTATTTGCAAGGGAAGGGCCCACAAAATACCGTCTTATTTACCTATACACCACCCTCCTCCATGCAATGCACCTCCAGGAGCTTTTAGAAACCCAGGGGAGAGAACCAGTCTTCAAATATCTAGAAAAACTCTCAAAATCAGATTCTAAATCTGCCAAAGCCATCTCCACAAGCCCTGAAATTAAAAAAATCAAATCCCTAATCTCTTTGGGAGATGATCATCCCAAAATGGAAAAACTCCAATCCTTAGTTGCTGGCCTCCGGGGAAAAAAACTAATAATCTTTGTCCAGTACCGGGACCAAATAATTGAGATTGTATCCAAGCTAGAAAAAAACCATTTTAACTGCCGCCCATTTATGGGCAAACGGGATAACTTTACCAAAAAAAGGCAGGAGGAAACCATGGAGGACTTCCGAAACGGGACATTTGATATTTTAGTAGCCAGCTCTATTGGGGAAGAAGGCCTGGATATTCCTGAAGTTGATGCAGTAATTTTTTATGAGCCAATTCCAAGTGAAATTCGCTCAATTCAGAGGCGGGGTCGCGCAGGGCGCTTCAAAGAAGGCACAGTATATGTTCTTATGACCCGCAACACCAGAGATGAACATTATTATTGGGCATCTAAAAAACGCGAAAAAAAGATGTATGAAGTCCTCTCTGCCTTCCAAAAAGATTTCCAGCAGGGAAAACCCTTATCTCCAAAACCCAAATCAGGCCTAAAGGCAGGGCAGAACCAAATGACTGATTTTATGAAATAGCCTCAAGCCCAATAAACATAGATGTGTTTAATTTTGTCTCCGCGCATATGATAGAATGCAGCCATGCCGATTTTCAAGGGCTTTCCTTTCTTTAGGGGCGCAACATAATATTTGGGCATATCTTTTTCTGCAGTGATTGTCCCTGCCAGCTGCACAGCGGTAATTTTTGGAGTAATTAAGTGGCAGAGAGGCTTTAGGTTTTCAGTTACTCCCTTATGTGCATTTTCAAAGTGCTTGAGAACCTTAGCCCCCCCAACAAATTTTTGTTTTGGGTTTTCAAAAACCACATCTTTAGTGTAAAATTCATTTACAACCCGCTCATAATCTCGGGAGTTGTATGCCTTGAAATAGGAATTCCAGAATCTTTTATCTACTTTCTTGGCCATATACTCCACCAAGAAAAGTTCTTCTGCTTCTTTTAAATTAATTATGGTTTCTCTTCAGAAGTAGTCTTCAGTTTTGTTCTCTTGATTTTCATAGAGTCCAAAATCATCCCTTCCCGGATCAAACGAAGCTTCCTTTTCTTTGTGCCTGTACAGTTTCCCGTACAATACTCCAAAGATTAGTCCCCCCAGATGGGCAGCACTGGCTATTCCAGAGGCCACATTAAATGACCCAACCAATTCCAACACAAACCAGACAACTGCAGCAGTTTGAATTGACATTGGGATAAAGAAGAGGAAAATACGCATATTTGGTTTTATTACCGCCAAAGCACCAAGAATTCCAAAGATTCCACCACTTGCTCCTAATGCAGGAATGGGTGGAATAATCCCCATAACTATTGTGAGGTAATATGTTATGTTTCCAGCTATTCCAGCGAGGATAAAGAGCATCAAAAAGTTTCTGGTTCCAATCTCCCGCTCTAGGTATGGCCCGAATATCAGGAGGGCAAAACAGTTGAAAAACAAATGCATAAAACTTCCATGCAAAAAGCAGCTGGTAACAAAAACCCATGGCTGAAGCAGGGGAGAATCAAAGTAAAACATGGGAGTAATATCCGGGGCAACGACCTGGATAAGGTAAACAAATAACAAAATCCCCAATAATGCCTGCCAGCCTTGCATATAAAACACTCCCAAACTCTATCTTTCCCTCTTAAGTCTCCGGTAAGCTTTTTCTTCCTTTTGCTTTAGAGGCAGAATATCCTTGGGAATTTGGTCTCTTAGCAGATATAGTCCAATTAAGCCCAACACCAAGAGCCCGGTAATAGCCAAAATGAGGATTCCTTCATCTCCTTCCTCAAGGTTCTGCATTTTGTTTAAGGCATCCTCTAGGCTACTAATTGCCATTATATAGTTTCCTTTTGCAGCGTAGTTCTTTGCATTTGTTATTGCCGCTTCAATAAATTTAGAATCCTGATCATTCATCTTATCTTTCAATTGATAATAGAGCGATTCCACATTTTCCTCTAAGAGTTTCTCTTCTTCAGCTAACAAGTCTAGAGTTTTTTCCATTTTATTAGTCAAGATGTCTACTTCCAAAATTGCCTTAGCATAATCACCTTCCTTACCCAAATCCTTCAAGTCCTTAGTAATTGCACTTGGCTTTAGTTGGAAGAGCCCTTCTAAATGAGTCCCGTCAGCTTCTTCATACTCCTTGTTATAGGTTTCAAATACATCTTCTGCAGCTTCAATTTTTTGTTCTAACAAGCCCCTATTTTCCAATTCAAGTGCAGCGTAACTAGCTTCCAAGCCCTCTAATGCATCTTCTCCTGCTTCCAAGCTGGAGAACGCAAGCATTGCATCATCAAAGTTCAAACTACCTGCAAATTTGCTATTTGCCCCCTCAATCTCCTCCATGGCCAAACTCATATTCGGGTTGCTCAGGTCAGTTTCTCCCCAACGTTCTTTGAGGTCCTTTTCCTCTTTTAGAAGTTCTTTAGAGATTTTGGTAAGTTCCTTTTTCTCCCATCCCAAGTCCACACTCTCAAGTGGGCTAAGCAGGGCATCTTCATCTACTTCCTGGGCCAACGCATTCTCCAGTTCATTCCCCCTAGCGCTCATCTCAGAAACATAACTATTTCCAATTCCCAGGGCTCTAGCAAGCTCAATTGCAGAGTCAAGATCTTCAATTTTTGATTCAATTTTCTCTGCTAGTTTTTCATGTTTGGCCAGCATTGAGTTGTGTGTTTTTGCACGCTTCTCCACAGCACTCCTCAATTCTTCTATTGAGTTATATGCCTCAACATCTTCATTGGCAAGCAGCTGGTTTTTGGCCTCATCTAGAAGTGCCTGCTCAGTTTGTGTCAGGTTCTGGGCAGAATAATATAAAATTTCCTGACTTATGTATTCTTCCAGGTCACTAATTTCAAAACTAACTCTAACTTTGGTTTCTTTTCCTTCTACTAAATCATATACCTTGAAAAAGAGAGTGCTCTCTCCCATTACCTTTTTGTCAGTGATTTTTTCTCCAGTATATCCAAACACATCTACCTTATTGTTCACAATTTTTCCATCTTCCACACTAGAATACGCAATATAATCCAAATCCCGATTTGGTTCAAAATTAAAGAATAATTCTACTTTGGTAGTTTGCCCAATGGTACTAACAAATGAAGGTTCCCTCTCCACTTCATAAGCATCAAAATCATAGCTTTCTATAACTATCTCGTGCTTTCCTTTTGAGAGCTCTTTAGTGATCCCTTCTCCTTCAAGAGCAATATCCATCCCATCTACACTCACACTAGTTGCTCCCCACTCTTCTCCAAGAATTAGTCCGCCAACTTCGTATTTGCATTCCACATCCAAAGTTTGGGTTACAGTGGCTCCCCCTTCACCATCTCCATAGGCCGCAACATCATAATCCTCGCTCCTGCAAACAATCTCATCTTTTTTGAAAACCAGCTGAATCGTTTTGCTTGCATTAATTCCACTCAAATATATTTCAATGTCACTTTTTCCCAGACTAATCATTCGCACATGTTCTGAACCGGACACCAAATCTATTTTTCTTAGTTCCAAATCAGTTGGAACTTCAATCATAATATCTCCGGCATCAAAGTTCGTTGGGTTTGTAATTTCCACATAAAGATATGTTTCAGTTTTCTGGTCAAGAACTGGGATTTCCCAACTCATCCAATCAGACACAACAAGAGAGCTCTCAACAAAAGACTCTTTTCTCTCATATAATTGTTTTTCAATCTCGGTATAAGAGTCTCCTATAACCTTAAGTTCCCCCAAACCACATTCATAATTTAGCCTGTCTCCAGAATAACAACTCTCCCCATCAAACCAACTATTTAAGTAAGCAAATTCACTCCCTCCCTGGGCAATTAATTCTTTAAGTTCCTTCCGCTTTTCTGGGAGGTGCCCATATTTTGCTTCGGCCTTATCCAACACACTCTGCCTGATGTTTTCAATTTCCATCAAACTTCCCACACCTTTATTCAACATTACTTCATACTGGATCCAGGCAGAAGTGGTTTCAATGCCATCTGCATCTGCTCTTATCAAAAAGTCCTGCAATTCACTTAATGAGGCATCTACCTCTGCTTCCTCAATTCCAGCTCCACTTGCAACATCACTTAGTGCTGCAGAGGCATATTTAGCACAGTCTCCATATTCTTCATATCTGAGTCCTAAAGTTTTTCCAGAGTCCCCCTCCCTGCAGGCACCCTGTGCTTTTTCTAATTTATTCAACCCGGAAGTGCTCAACTGAGCTTCCTTTTCTTCTACTGAATCCAAGATGCCCCTGGCCTCTTCACCCCGCGCATCTACAACCCATTCAGCCTCATCTAAAATTTCACTTGTTATAATTGCATCATAGCTAGTAATGGCAACTCCATTTCCAATTGCGCATGCCTTCAACCACCCAGAATCCCCTTCATCAGGCTCCCCATCTCTGAATGCGGTGTCTCCAATTTTCTTAATTTCCTCTATCTGAGTATAATGTTCCTGAATTCCCAGAGCCCCACTATTGAGATGCCCAGACCCACTCTCATAAATAGAATCCAGTTCTTCTGCCTCAATGTTAGCAAAAACCACATCAGCATCAGCCTTCTTCTCTTCTGCTAACTCCCTTGCTTCATAACAATAGTCTACAGCCTCAATGTACGAGTCATTAAGTTCATCTGCTGCTTCCCTAAACTCAATTGTTTTTTCCCAATGTGCTTCTACACAAGGGTAATACCAGTCAAAGCTTGGGATATCCTCCCAAATGGCAGTGTAGTTGCATTCAACATCTTCTCCTAATTCTGCATCACAGGCTTCTTTGCTTGGGCCCACATAGTCCTTATCGCAAATTCCTGCATCTATTATGGTTTCTTGAATTTGATCGAACCGATCCCGCTCATCATTTACCTCTCTTGCATATGATTCAAGGGCCAAAAGAGAGTAGTCTGCGCAAGCCATCCATGCATCCACATATTCGTTTGCTTGCCATAGGGTAAGGCCAAGTAGTGCTTCTATCGAATCGGGATCCTTAAGTTCTTCGGCTTCGTTTTTCTTCTCTAATGCTGACTGGAGGTTTGGGTCCGAGATGCCCTCATGTTGTAGGTCTGCATCTAGCTTTTCCAAACTTAGTTGGAGTAGGCTGTCGTGTAAAGAAGGTAATTTTTCTTGGAACATCAGCTCATAAAGGTCTTCTTGTTCGTCAAGATAGATCTCTCCAGTATGAACGCCTTTGATTCCAAAGAATTCTACAAAATATGGATTTTCTTCCATCCAGGTGGAGTTTTCCCAAGGCCTAGGATATTCATCAAGGGCAGCATGCCCCAAACCCACAAGCCCTACCAAAATAACTAAGATTACAACACGTGCGTCCATAATCCTTTATCTATATATACTTTAAGTTTTTAAAGGAGTATGGTTATGGACCTACTCTTGGTTTTGTGCCCACTTTTTGATAAAGGAAGTAATCAAACGCACTCCTCTTGCACTTGGCCCTTTAGGAAGATAAGCGCTTGGGTGCTCAATTAGGTCCACACTGGCAATATCCAGGTGAATCCAAGGCAAGTCAGAATTAAACTCCTTAATGAACATTCCAGCAGTAATTGTTCCAGCTTCCCCTGTTTCGCTTCCAAGGTTCTTAACATCAGCAATGTCGCTCTTAATCATCTCAGAGTATTCCTCCCAAACCGGAAGCGGCCAAACACGCTCATATGTCTCCATACCTGCATCTTCAAATAAGTTCAATGCCAACTCATCAGTCCCCATCATGCAAATGCCGTAGCGCCCCAAAACAATATTGGCTGCTCCAGTAAGAGTAGCCACATCTACAATTAAGTCTGGCTTCTGGCTAGCAGCATAAGCAACTGCATCAGCAAGGCACACCCGCCCCTCAGCATCCGTATTGATAATTTCAATTGTTTTCCCGCTAAAGGTGGTAATTACATCTCCAGGGTTTGTTGAGTTCCCATCTGGCATATTCTCTGCAGCTCCAAAGACCAAGGTAGCTTTCACAGGAACTTTGAGTTCTGCCAATGCCTGCATTACCCCCATGAGCACAAGGGCGCCGCTCTTATCATATTTCATGCTCGCCATCCCGCGCCCAGGCTTAAGCGAAATCCCCCCAGAGTCAAAAGTAATTGCTTTTCCCACAAGTGCAATGTGAGGTAGGTCCTTTCCTTTATTGTATGTTAGGCAAACCATTGCTGGGGGTTTTGCACTTCCCCGGCCAACAGAGATTATCCCTCCCATTCCCTTCTTCTTTAATTCACCAATAGTAAATACCCTGCAATCCATTCCATATTTTTTGGATAAAGAGAGGGCCTTATCTGCTAGTTTTACCGGGCTTAGGATGTTGGATGGCTCCACGTCCATTAGCCTAGCATAATTCTGGGCTTCAGACAACACCACTGCTTCCTTAACTCTCCGGCCCAAATCTTCTTCAGAATAAACAGTAAGCGAAATTTCCTTTTCTTCTTTTTCATCATCCTCTTTTTTGGTTTTGTAGATATCCAGCTTCAGGCTTTTGAGGACAAACCCTTCTACAAAAGCAGCCGAGGCATCTGCCCGGGAGAGCTCCATCCTATCAGTTACCCAAAGAGCAGCCTTCTCCAAATTCGCTTTACGAATTTCACTGTAGGCCTTTCCCCCAAGAACCCTAAAATCTTCTAATTTAACTTTGGCTTCTTTTCCCAAACCCATCAAGAGAATTCGTTTGTAGGTTTTTTTTGGAGCAGGAAGCAGGAGGCTGGTTTTTTTGCTCCCATCAAAATCTTTTTCCATTCCCGAATTTTTCAACACTTCAGTTGCCCACTCCGGCAATCGTTTTTCCAAACATGGCACAATAACCACATCAGCCTTTACTTCATCCACATTCTTTTTTTCGAAATTCACTTTCATTTTGATACACCCAATTCCAAACGAAGCCATTCAAGAAACTCTAAATCTCTTATGTTCCGTAGCCAATACAATACACAAACACTGAATATACTTAAACCTATTGAGGCAGGAACCACAATGCCGATATGGGCATCCGGGAAAATTGGCATTGTTCCAACCCAATAATCAATATAGTCATTTAAGAGGAACCATAAAAAGACAGGAACAATTACTCCCAGGCTTATTTTCTTTGGAACTATAATAAATGAAGCTGCTGCCATGAGGATGTGCCCAACAACAAGAATGGAAGTTGAAATTAGGTAGGGCCCAGAAAAGAAGACCTCTGGACAAAGCGCAAAAATCATCAAGGTCCACAAACCATATTTCATCAGCCCAACACCAACTAGGAACCTGAAAAAGTCATTCTTAATATCAAACAAAACAACCAGCAGAAGCAGGAAAACATAAAGCGGACAATCCGGGATAAATACCCACAACAATGGCTCAAAATCAGGAAACATTGACTCATAGGTGACATATCCAAAATAGAATGAAACCAGGCAAAACACAAAGAAAAGCAACCTAATTGCGCTCATCGTTTTTTCTTCACCACCATCGGGTTTCCCTTGGCAAAACTTTCAGCAGGAATGCTCTTATCAACTAATGTGGCTGCAGAAACAGTGCACCCATCTCCAATTTCCACTCCTGCCAAAATTGTGCAGTTTGCGCCCACCATTACATTTTTCCCTATTTTCACATGTCCAGTCCGCAATTCATCTATTAGAAATTCATGGGCTAGGATTGTAGTGTTGTATCCAATTATGCTATTCTCCCCAATTTCAATTAATTCCGGATAAAAAATATCAAAAACCACAGCAAGCCCAACCGATACGTTTTTTCCCAATTTCATTTTGGTGAGCCCCAAGAGGTCCCGCTTGAATTCCATTGAAGGAACATACTTTGATATCCAGATTATTAGAAAATTAAAAGCAGTTCTAAGGGGATCCCGATGCTTCCACACATATCTAAGGGAATTTTTCCCTTTGGGTGTTTTAATTATCTCTAAGCTCCTCTTCCCCAAACCCAAAGGTGTCACCACTCCTTCTCAAGATATGTGACTGCGTTCCTGAAAACAGAGAGCCCCTGGCCTGTTGTTCCAACCCCACTGCTCCAGCAAGGGTGGTTTGTCCTATGGTTATATGCCTCAGGATGCGGCATCAGCCCGAAAATCTGCCCACTAGGGTCACAAATTCCAGCAATATTCATCACAGCTCCATTTGGGTTAGCCGGATATCCTGCAAGGTTCCCTTTGGCATCCACATATTGCATAACATGCAAGTTTTCATTTACCAATTTATCCAGAACCTCTTTAGTGGCAGGAATAAACCTCCCTTCCCCATGGCGAATTGGCAGGACCATTTCTTCAATTTCCTTTGTGAAAATGCATGGGGAATTTTGGTTGATTTTGAGGTATGCCCACCTATCCTCAAACTTCCCAGATTCATTATATGTAATGGTTACTCTCTGCTCAAAGTCTGGCCATGGAAGCAGCCCCATTTTAACTAGGGCCTGGAATCCATTGCAAATTCCCAAAACCAATTTTCCGGATTTAATAAATTCCAGCAACTGGTCTCCAAAGCCATAACGTATTTTGTTTGCAAGCACTTTCCCAGAACTAATGTCATCTCCAAACGAGAAGCCCCCGGGAATTACAAAGAAATTATACTCTTCCAACATCGCAGGCTTATCCAAAAGTTCGTTAATGTGATGGATTGTTGCATTTCCCCCAACACTATCAATTGCATATTTAGTTTCAGTTGGGCAGTTAATTCCATATCCGCTTAGGACCAGAGCCTTAGTTTTTCCTACCATTTCAATCCCCTCCTCCAGGTGTTCTTTAATTCCGCTGCGTCTTGATTGATTACTGTTTTTTCTCCATAGCGGATAATTACGCGTTTATCTCCCCGCACACGCCCAACCTTTTTTGTGGCAGTTCCCTCCATCATCTTATCGAATTTGGATTCATTTTCCGGAGCAACACTCACAATAAACCGTCCAGCATCTTCTGAGAAGAGCAGTGCATTAAGTTTATCTGTCTCATGCGCCATTAAGTCCAAATCCAAGTCTGCCCCGCGCAAATGCGCCATACTGCATTCAGCAAAAGCAACAGCAAGCCCTCCATCTGAAACATCGTGGGCAGAGCGGACTAAGCCCGCAGCAGTGGCCTTAGAGAGTGCATTGTAGAGAGGAACGTTTTCTTCCAAATGAACTTTGGGCATTCCATTTCCAACGCCCCCATAGAGTTTGTAGTATTCACTTCCCCCAAGTGCCCCCCGGGTTTTTCCCAGAACATATACGATGTCTCCTGGCTCTTTGAAATCAATAGTTACTGCTTCTTCGACATCCTGGATCTTTCCAACAACAGTAACTAGGAGAGTGGGGTTAATCGAATACTTTGACCCATCCACATAATAATCATTTTTCATGCTGTCTTTTCCGGAAATTAGGGGGATTCCATAGGCAACAGCAGCATCATGAAGGCCAATTACACAGCGCACCAACTGCGCCAGTTTGTATTCTCCGTCCGGGTTAAGTTCAGATTTAATTGGGTCAGGCCATGAAAAGTTATCCAGAGCAGCCAGGTAGTTAAACATCGCTCCGCTAGCAACTGCATTTCTAACTGCTTCATCCAAAGACAATTGCGCCATATCATAAGAGTCCTCAACCTGCCTTGGGCACATCCCATGGCTAATTACAAGCCCCTCTTCCCACTCTAAAATTGGCCGGATAACTCCAGCATCAGAAGAGCTGTTATTGCACATAATTGGCTTAACCACACTTCCTCCCTGCACTTCATGGTCATACTGCCGGATTACCCATTCTTTGGATGCAATATTGGGCGCAGCCAACAGTTTTTGCAGAACTTCATTTGGATCCTCAGAAACAAGGTGTGGCTCAGGCTGGAGCTTCTTCTCCCAGCGTGCCTTTAATTTCATTTTGCTCACCCCCCCATGGACAAAGTCCATCTTTAGGTAGCCCACAGTCTCCTCATCATAAAGAATGTGGAAATATCCACTATCTGTGAACGTTCCCACAACAGTAGCCTCAACATCATATTTTTTGGCAAGTTCCTGGATCTCCCTCCAATTCTCCCTTGGAGTAGCAATTGTCATTCTCTCTTGAGACTCTGAGAGCAGGATTTCCCAGGGGTCTAGCCCAGGGTATTTGAGGGGGCAGCGGTCCAGGTACATCTCACAGCCGCCAGAAAGTTCAGCAAGCTCTCCAACTGAAGAACTCAGGCCCCCTGCACCATTGTCGGTGATTGCTTCAAAGAGTTCCTTGTCCCTGGCCTCTAGAATAAAGTCAATGACCTTTTTTTCAGTAATTGGGTCTCCAATCTGGACTACGCTGGAAGTAATTCCAGTAGTCAACTGCTGAGAAGAGAAGGTTGCTCCATGGATTCCGTCCTTTCCAATTCTTCCTCCCACCATAATTGCAAGGTAGCCTGGCTCTATTTTCTTAACTGAGCTTGGGCGCTCTCCAACTTTATTTGGCATTACTCCTACAGTTCCTGCATAAACCAGTGGCCTTGCAGTATAGCATTTTTCAAAAGTAATTGAACCATTCACTGTCGGAATTCCGACAGGGTTCCCCCCATTCTCAATTCCCTTGATTACTCCAGTTGCAATTCGCTTGGGATGCATTGCGCCTTTTGGAACATCTGTTTCATCCAAGTAGCCAAAACAAAGCATATCCATATTGGCAATGGGTTTTGCCCCAAGGCCTGTTCCCAGAACATCCCTGTTTACTCCCAAAATTCCAGTAATTGCTCCACCATAAGGGTCAAGTGCGCTAGGAGCATTATGTGTTTCTACTTTTACTGCAATATCATTTTCTAAATTGAATTTGATTATCCCCCCATTATCCTTAAACACAGAAACTACATATGGTTTCATTGCCTTCTCAGTCGCTCCCTGGATGAATGTTTTGAAGAGCGAGCGGATCTCCTCTACCAATTCCCCCTCTTCATAATAATCGATATTTGCATTGAAGATTTTGTGCTTGCAGTGCTCACTCCAGCTTTGGGCAAGGGCTTCTAATTCTACATCAGTTGCCTTTGCCCCAAGCCCAACTTTTGCCCTTGCTTCCAACACTCCCTCATCTTTATAATAATCCCTAATATCTTCCATTTCCTTTAGGCTAAGAGCAAGCAACATGTCCTTGCTCATCCGCTCAAGTTCAGCATTTGAGACATTCAGGTCAATTTCTTTTACTTCTGGATCATGTTCAAGTTCCACTTTTGCAGAATACGGCTCAAAAGAATGGTTGGTGGGTTTGTAAATTCTCCAGCGCTCAATTACCTTATTGGCTAGAAGTTTATCTGCAATCTGGTTAAGGGTATCCTCATCTTCAAAATCCGCATCAATATAATAAATACGTGTATAGTATACGTCGTGCTTTTCTCCCAGGATATCTCCAATTGCGCTCTTGGCAGTTGCACCGACATTATCTGTCATTCCCGGCAGAAGCCCAACTTCTATTCTCCAGGCATTTGGGTATGCTGGTTTTTCATAACTATATTCTTCTGAAATTTTATCTGCAAAAAGTTCTTTTCCCAACTTTTCTAAGTCCTCAGGACTAAGCTCTCCTTCGATATTGTATGCTTTAGTGACCATCAAATCAGCAACATCTACTTTGAAGAGTTCTCGTATCTCCTTTTTGAGTGAATAAGAAGAGGGGTCTCTGAGGCTTCCTTTTGGCCTTACTTCTATTTTTTGCATGATTGCCCACCACAATAGAATCTGTTATGCTGCGCCTAAATTTATTAATGTGTGCGCCGGTCTCTAAAAGGTTCTTTGTAACCATGGTTACATATTACTTCTCAATGGAGAGTGAGCCTGCTGGCAACATGGACTGAATTTCAGTCGGATCAGCATCCAGTATTTTTGCTAGTTTTTTTACTCCTTCCCCCTTTGCCATCTTCCCAGGAACAACCACTACACTCCGCTTCATCCAATCTGCACTTGGTGCTCCCACAACAATCCGATTTTTCTCATCAATTCCAATTCTCAGTTTAAGTGGGGTATTTCGATACCAAGTGCGGGTCCCGCTAATTGCAAAACCTCCTGCAGCAACAAACCCTCCATCCAAATGCTTGCTTACTTGCTCCCTAGTAGCTGAATACGTGTCCGCCACCGCGAACCCGCGCCCCCATGCCTTAGAAAAACAAACAGACAAGATTGCAGCAAACTCTTTATCCTCTTCTCCAGCATCAATTCCGCCCTTCAAAATTGTAGCAGAGCCTCCCCGAATATCCGCATGGAAAAACAAATCTCCTTCTTCGAAGTATTTTGCCACAACAGCATCATTCTCCTTTGCGCTTCTGCCCATCAAAACCAATTTTCCAGAATTAGTAAAGCTCCACTCATAAGATTCATACCATTCCTTTTTGCGCACTATGCGCACAACTTTCTTCTCAACTTTAACTTCCTTTTTGCGCGCCTTCTTGATTTTCTTTTTAGTATCTAAAATTGCACTCTCAACTCCCTCACTTTTTTTGCGCATTTTTTTGGCTAAGTTATAATAAGTTCCGGCGTTCTCCTGCACACTCCTCTCCAAATCAATTTTAATTCCCACAAAAATCCACACTCTTTATATTAGTTCAAAGCCCTCTAAACATTTATTAATATTCTCCTCTTTATGTACAACGGGTTTGTAACAATGGCATACATAGAAACACTTCTCTCAAGTTGGTTGGAGACACTCAAATCAGTAGGCATTATGGTTTCAATGATTCTCATCATTCTAGGGGGTGTGATCTATGGTATTGCCAGGCTCCAGCCTGGAGAAACCCGTGGAAAATGGGAAACAACAGGAATGGCAATCTTCATTGGAGGAGTTCTAATTGCCGCTATTCTTGGGGCTGCAGAACTAATACAGGAGATCTCTTCAAACCTCTTCAAGTGAAAAAATGGCTCTAGATCTAGCAATTGCCGGGATAATAGTTGCACTGGGTATAGTGCTATCTGGGCTTCTCATTGGTATTGGCAGGGCAATAGGCTCCCATAAAATGGAATACTTTGGGCGCGAAGAACTAATCCAAGCCATAATTAATGCGGCCTTAGTAGGAGCATATGCCACAATTGTTCTCACAGTTACTGAAATCAGCAACGAGCTTGCAGGAGACAAAGCATGCAGCAGTGGAGATGCAATCGAAAATCTCCAGTGTGTTTATGAAGGAATAACTTCACAGATCTACCTCCTATTGGTAGATGCCCTTAACCTACACAGCATAGTCTCATACTACCAATCAATAATCCTGAATTTCTCAACAATTACAATCCAGCCTCTTGCATACCTCTCCTCAATCTCATTAATTCTGGAAGTCCAAATTCTTACTCTCCAGCAACTCCTCCTTATTTCCGAGATGCACATACAGCTATTAGCTTTCTTTGGCCCCCAACTCCTAACATTTTTCTTCCCGCTAGGCCTAATCTTCCGCTCATTCTTCTCAACAAGAAAACTAGGAGGATTCTTAATCGCACTCTCAATCGGGCTATATCTCTTATATCCATCCATGGTGATGGTGTTCCCGGAGCCGGAGCTAAACCAAACCCAAATTCACCTTGCTAGCATGACCAATAATACTAATTACACAGTAATGCCGCTCCTGGACCTAAACGATAATTATGTAGTTGCAGGTAAGTTAGACAACATGACCAACGTGTCGGCAGGAGTGGATTTCACAGGAGATACAACACAATCAATCCAATACCTTACTAGTGCCACATCAGCCTTACTCATTTTTGTGGTGCTGGCTCCAATATTCTCCTTCATCATAACCTTAATATTTATAAAGGAAGTAACTGACATATTCGGTGGAGAGTTCTTCTACTCGGTGGGAATGTTATGATAGCTAATAGAGTTGTTACCTTTGTTGCGCTCGGAGGCGGAATCCTCAGCCTACTATTTTCATTTATCAGCGGGCAAATAATCTTTGCCCTAATTAGCTCTATATTTTTCGCACTATCAGTAATCATCTGGAAATATGGATATCTCCTAATTCCATTTTTCACTGGTGCAGGAAACATAGTTGAAGTCAGGGGGGGCTACACTATTCCCCCAACAAGAGACTGCATAATCAAGAGGGCTGCAGGAGGCTACTACGCATCCAAATTCCTTGAAATCAAATTCTATGAGAGCATGATTGACAAAAATGAAGCAGACCGCTCCTCAATGATAGAGTCTTTTGAGAAGTCACTTGCCTCGCTCAAGAATGTACTTAAAATTTCCTTAATGGTCTCTGCAGTAGACCTAACAAAACATATTGATAAAATAAAAGCAAAAAGAAGTGCATCCGAATCAAAGCGCCGAAGGCTTCCACCCAACAGTGAAGAACTAGTTAGAATTGATCGTGAAATTGCCATGTGGAACCGACTTCTAGAGCGCATTACCCATGGAGACCGGTCCCTAGAGATTACTGCCTTTGCGCAGACAACCGCATTTGGAGTCACAAAAGAAGAAGCCATTTCAAAAGTCAGAAGACAAGCCAAAGAAGCCAAAACAATCATCTCATCCACTCTCGGTTCAGATGTTACTGAGCTCCTGGATACAGACATGATTAAATGCTTTGAATGGAGCTACTTCATTCCTGCAGACTCTGAGCAGTTGCGGGATGAGGTGTTCTAGATGGACCTCAAAGAACACTTGACTAGCCAGGCAGCACAGCGCCTTTTCCTAGTTCACCCCCCAGAACCCACTCCAAATCTTCTCCTCTCAGACCCTTCCGATGGAATCTATGTAGGCAAAACCCGTTGGCTCAATGTGCCAGTATTCTGGAACTATAATAAACTGATTAATTCCCACATTGCAATTGTAGGAATCACCGGTTCCGGAAAGTCCTACTTAGTCAAAACATTCCTAACCCGTGCAGCACTGGTCTGGGATTCAAATGCAATCATCCTGGATTGGACCGGAGAATACAACAAATGGGTAAAACAAGCCGGAGGAAGAGTAATCTCCCTGGGAAAAGAATCCCTCAACCTCCTAGACCTTGCCGGGCTCAAACCAGCCGAGCGGGTTAAGCAGATAATGTCCGCATTTGAAATCCTCCTTGACCTAAACAATTTCCCAGAAGAGCGCTTTGATATAGAAGAAGCACTTGAAGAGGCATATGCAAAAGTAAAAAAACCAACCCTGGTGGACCTGGTTGCAATCCTGGATAAGAAGAAGAAAAAACACGCAGCGCGCCTTCTTAGACAATTCCTGGTCCAGGGAAGCGACTTTTTCTCCAAACAATCGACCCTTGAATTCGACAAGCTAGCCGAATCCGGACTAGTCTGTATTGACCTCCATTCCCTCCCAACCGAAGAGATGAGGTCTCTTACCGGCCTAACAATTCTCCAATTTCTAAAAGAAAAAATGCGCAGGGAAGAACTAAAGGAATCCAAAGGAATCAAGCTCTTTGTAGTAGTTGACGAGGCCTGGAAGATTGCAAATGATGACCGGAGTGATGTTATCACAATCGTGCGAGAAGGGCGTAAATACAACTTCGGGCTTATTGTAGCATCCCAGAACCCAACAGACATGCATAAAACAATTATCTCAAATGTAGGAACGATGTTTATTCTGCGCCTGGTTCTGCGCGAATACAAAGACTACATAAAAAATTCCCTAAACTATTCTCCCTATATCGATGAAGCAATCTCCAATTTTGGAGTAGGAGATGCCGCAGTCAATATGATTTTCTCAGCCAGAAGCGAGAAGGCACACACATTTCTACTAGATAAAATTGATGGAGAGGAACCCCTCTTTGTCTACACTCTACAGGTGGGTAAAATGACGATTGAAGTTGAACGAGAACAATTTTCCAGAATGCTTTATGAACTTGGCCTTACTGACGAACAAATCAACCTAGTCAAAGTTGAATTTGAAAGAGGAGATGGAGTACTAGAAGCATCCGCGTTAGTTTCCCTTCTAGAGAAATTCGGATACTCCCACACCTCAATTATGACATTCCTGCGCCAATTAGGAGTCGAAGAGAAATTCATAGTAGAAGTCTTTTCGCTAACCAGAAGAAGGCGTGCCACAAAAGGGGTAGTTGACCTTAAATTAGCAAAGGAGGGAGAGTAATGGAAGAGATAATAAAAATTAAAGCAAAAAGAACCAAACCCCTCAAAGACCTAACCCCAATGCTAGGGGCCCTTGGCTTTAGCAAAGTCCAATACACAAAAGATACCCTGGTTTTAGAGAAAATCGAATCCGAAGACCTCTCAGGAAAACCCTACCTGTTCTATAAAATTGAACTTGGCCCAAAAAGCATAGACATCCGGTATGTGCTTCCAAGCCCACAGAGAAGAATGTTTAGGAGCCTGGAAATGGGCCTCCTCTCACTCAACCTCTTCCGCATAATTTCAAGCCACTATGATGTTACTGTATCCTCAGTTTACCCATTCTACTACAGCCTCCTAACTTCCCTCTCAGAAGCCCTGGGAAAAGAAAAACTAGAATCAATCTCAGAACTAAATACCCTCAAAACCAAATACGTCTCATTGGATAAAAAGTACAAGGACCTAGTCCGCTCCAGTGAGCAAAATGCCCGCATTCTCGTAGAGTCTGAGCGCAAAAACGAGGAGCTTTCTGAAAAACTAAAGCGCATGGAAGGAGTAAATGATGAAATCCTCCAAGAGCGCCTCTTTGAGTGGATTAGGACCCACGATGGAGAAATCAACATGTTTGAATTCTCCAAGATTAATTCCGTTCCAGTAGGCCGAGTTGAAGATGGGCTAAACCTCCTAATCAAAAATGGTTATATCAAAAGGAGGACCTAGAAAATGCCCCCTGCCCGCAAACCCAAAAAAAAGGAAACCTACAACTTTGCAGTAGTTAAAAATTTCCCCCAATACAAATCGTTTGAAATAATCAAGCACCCCGAAGGAAATTTTGCAACTGTATTTATGAAAACCCTCTCCCAACTATTCAAAGGTGAATAAGCATGAACATACTACTAGTAGGAACAGGAGCACGAGAACACATAATAGCAGAACAGGTATCCAAGAGCGCCTCACTATACTCGATTATGCCCAAGAAACACCCGGGAATTGCTGCACTAAGCAAAGAAATCCTAATTCACGACCCCACTGATTCCTCAGTAGTAGGCCAATGGGCAAAATCCCGCAACATAGATGTAGTATTTGTGAGCCCGGATGCACTTCTCTCTGAGGGAGTTACTGACACTTTCAAGGATATGGGAATTCCAGTAGCCTCCCCCACAAAAAAAGCAGCAAGAATTGAGTGGGACAAAGGCTATGCAAGAAACCTTATGCAAACAAAAGAGATCCCAGGTGCCCCAAAACTAAAGATTGTTTCCAACCTTGAAGATGCAAAAGCCGCAATCCAGGAAATTGGGGAAGTTGTAGTCAAGCCCCTGGGCTTAACTGGTGGAAAAGGCGTTAAAATCTCAGGAGAACAAGTAAACGGAGAAGAAGAAATTCTAGCCTACTGCAAAGAACTAATTGACAAAGACGGAAACGTCCTAATTGAAGAAAAACTAGATGGAGAGGAATTTACCCTCCAGGCATTCTGCGATGGCACACACCTCGCACTCATGCCTCCAGTACAAGACCACAAAAGAGCCTATGAAGGCGATACGGGCCCAAACACAGGAGGAATGGGGAGCTATTCCACAGGAAAACTTCTTCCCTTCCTAGAGCAGAAAGACCTAGATGATGCTAGGCAAATAATGGAAAAAACAGTCCTTGCAATGAAAGAAGATGGGAGCCCCTTTGTAGGAATCCTCTATGGCCAATTCATGCTCACTAAAAACGGAATCAAAGTAATAGAATTCAATGCACGCTTTGGAGACCCCGAAGCAATGAATGTCCTCACCCTCCTCAAAACCGAACTATCAGAAATTTTTGAATCCATGGCAGAAGGAGAATTAATCCCAATTAGTTTCAGTACTGATTGCAGCATAGTCAAATACCTTGTTCCAGATGGATACCCTGCAAAAGGAAAAAGTGACCAGGAAATTGCAATCAATGAAAAAGGAATCTGGGATTCTGGCTCCAAGCTTTACTTTGGCTCAGTATATGAGGATGAAGGGAAAAACTATACAACCACTTCCCGCACAGCAGCAATTGTTGCCAAAGCCCCGAACTTAGAAGAAGCAGAGAAAAAAGTGCGCGCCGCTATGTCCTTTGTCGAAGGCCCACTCTGGTACCGAAAAGACATTGGAACAAAAGACCTAATCCGCCGCCGCATGGAGCATGTGAGGCGGTTAAAGTCATGAGGGCCGCCTTTATTTTATTACTTTTCATTCTTCCCCTCTTCTCATTCTATGCCGGAGAAGTATTAGTTGAAGTGGACAAAACCTGGGAGATTTCTTCAGAAGAAACAGTTACGGATTTGGCCCTAAATGGAACTTTCCTCCTGGAAAACGAATACCAGAGCATCCTTGAGATGAACGTTTCTCCCGGAGCCGAGTTTCAGACTGTTAACAACACAATTTATGTAATCTTTGAACAGCCTGAATTCCGAGGAGAAAAAATAATTGTTGCACGGGCCCTTGTTTCTGCCAAGTACCCAATGGCAATTTCCAACAATCCTCCTTTCTCACCATCCAAGCTAAATTCAACCCCACTAACCCAAGCTGACAATGGAATCGCCTCCATCGCCACCTCCCTCTCCTCCGGCTCTGAGACTGAATTAGAAGTAGTAACCAAGCTAACCGACTGGACCTACCGGTATCTTGAATATGACCTTAGCTATTGGGGAGACCCGGCTCCTGCCTCCGAAGTTTTTGCCAACCCAAGAGCAGTCTGCGTGGGTTACTCCCACCTGCTAATTTCAATGCTCAATTCCCTTGGTTTTGAAACGCGCTTTGTTTCTGGCTACGCTTTTGCAGATGAGTGGCAGTCCCACGCATGGCTTGAAGCAAAAATTGGAGAGTCCTGGGTCCCAATCGACCCAACTTTCAGGGAAGTAGGAGCACTAGATGCAAGGCACATTGCAAGCAGCTATTCCCAGGACCAAAGCCAGGTTTTTGATTCGCTAATTGCCCGCGGCAAAGGTTTTGATTTCAATAGCACTGTTTCAGTTAAAACACTAGAAAAAGAGCCATTTGAAGAAGTGCTCTTTATCCACACAGTCCTATATGATGATGAATTCAAAGTGATAATCTATAACCCCACCCAGAGCTATGTTACTCCAACCTATGTGCTCTCCCTTCCAGAATACCTGCTGGCCAAGGACACAAATATTCTCCTTATTCCCCCAAAAGAATTTGCCACATACAATTATCATCTAAGTACTGGAGACCTGGAGCCTGGCTATGCCCACCAAATCCCCTACCTAATTACTCTCCAAGGAACAACGCTAAATGAAGAGCATACGCTTGTAAAAGGAACCCTAAAAAACGGTAGCCCGACTGAGCCCTACGAACTTCCCCAAGACCAAACCCAAGCGTGCCCACTAATTGTCTTCTCCCTAGCCAGTACGGGAAGCCTCCTCCTGGTTAAGCATCTTCGATTTCAGGAATAAGCGGAGGCCTCTCGTCAATTAAGAGAAAAGTATAATAGTTGGCCCGGGAGCCATACAAGACAATTGTTTTGAGCAGCCTCTGAAGAGTTACGTGCCTCTTTCCCAAAGTAAGGATGTGTGTTGCATGCAACACCATCAAAATTGGAAGCAGAGTAGAAGAGAGAATCGCAAAAACTCCCAACAACACCGAAGAATAGAGCAGCCTAATCAACAACTCTAAGCGGCTAGAGGATTCTGAATACTCAAGTTCAGTCTTGACAGTTTTCATTGCCATAAGTGGCTTTAAGCACCTAACCACTTATTAAAGACTATGCACTCTCGATTCTTGGTGCCAAATAATATTTGGCATCAGCACCAACGACGTTGTACTCCACCTTGAGCGGCCTGTCAGTTTCAACAAAAAGGCTAATATCCGTATCAGCTTTGCTTCCCTTTACAATGTCTTCTAAGTAGCTTAATGGGTATGTGGCTTTTGCATCAGCAGCAATTTCAAGAGCCTTGATCTCTTCGCCATCTTTCTCAAACTCCTCTTTAACTTCCCCATCATCTCCCTTAATTTCCACACTTAGTTTTCCATTCTCCAAAACCAGGCTAATGTGGCTGCTTACTAGTTTCGCATCCTTCATTATCTCCTTCAATGCGTCTGCCCGAAGCACGACTTTATTTTTGTACTCAATTTTGGGTTCGCGCTCCAAGCCTTCACCCAAGTCCAGAAGCGGAAGCTTGAAAACCCTCTTTCTCTTCTTGCCCCTAAAAGTAATGTTCAGCCTCCCCTCATCGTTGCTCAACTCTACGCTTTCTCCGCTTGTTCCCCTCGCGAGTACTTTTGAGAGCTTGCCAATGTCAATTCCAAGCCTTTTTTGCTCACCTGCATCAAATTCACTAAACATTGTTTTTGGCATGTTAAATGCAATCATGGAAATCTGTGAAGGGTCCATTGCTTTTAGGCTAATTCCATCTTCTGCGATTTCAAATACTCCTTCATCTACAAGGTTAACAATTGCTTCCATAGCATCTTTGAGTGCTGGAGCTTCCTCCATAGTAATCTTCATATGTGCTCACCTACCACTAACGCCATATTCTCACCAATAATTTATATAGCTTCACACCTGTTTTTGGGGCATTTTTGCCCTTTTTTGGCAGTTGTGGTGCTTAGCTCATATTACATTAGATTTATAAACATAATCTGACACATAAAATAAACCATGGCTAATTCAGATAAAAATCATGGTTCATCCTCTGGGAACAGGATTAAAGAGGATTTAGAGGCAGTACGCGCACACTGGAAACGTGGAGAACCTGCTCCTCTTGAAGTAGCAAGCAGGGTAATTCGGAGCCTTCCCGGCGGAGGAGAGTGGGAAGTGGCATCTGAACTTGCTGAAATGAAAACAGGCGAGGGCAAACCCGGCAAAGAGACTGCTGCTGAGCAAAAAGAACAAATACTAACCTATTTTGCAAAAATGGAGCTTATTGACTTAGCCCAGTCCCTAGAAGCAGCCACATTAGCCTATGTTTCTATGAAACAAAACGAGGCTTCAAAAGAAAGAGCCCAAATAAAATACGAATCTGATGTTTTAGCCGCATACCTTCCGTATTTGCCCAACTTCTCAAGCAGAAGCGTAATGGAAGAAACAATTGAATTAGCCAAATTAGTTACTACACATACAAAAAAACCTGCCCACGCAGGTTTTGTAAGCGGATGGCGTGCAGAAGCCAGAATCCAAAAGCTGCTCTCACGCCCCCAACCCACCCCGCATAGCGCAACCTGGATTTCCAACTACCTTCTATCTTCTGCAAACCAGCTGGAAGACCCAAAGAAAAAAGCCAAAGCATACGCCAAAATTCTTTTTGTGGCACAGAAATTCTCAGAGCGCCACGGAGGAGTAATCAAACCAGAAATCTCCCGCGCCCTTTGGAATGCTCTCTGCACCACTGTTCGGGAAGACGAAGACAATTATCGTTTTGCCCTTGATATTAGCCAAGAACTAGACAACTTAGCAAAATCAGAAAAAGAAGTTCCTTATGCAGTAGCCAAACTCAAAACTAAGTTCGATGAGAAAACAGGGCACAACGCAGGTTCCCTGATGCTTGGCACAGTTTCCCAGCTGCTAGAAAAAGGAAAGCCCGTTGCCAGAGAGAGGCAGATACAACTACTAACTTTCTATAAAAATTCAACTCCCTCAGTCACTCTCAATGCAGCACTCCTCCTAAACCAACTGGAAGTTCCCGAGGAAGTTGCGGCACACAAACGAGAAGTAATCTGCAGATTGCTCATGCCAATAGCCAAAGAGGAAGTAACAAACACTAAAGGAAAAGTTGCCACCCTATGCGTTCCCAAAACCCAAGAGCGCATGGATGAGCTGCTCCAAGAAATTATGGCAAAAACGAACCTCAAAGAAGAAGTTCTAAATTACTCTATTGTGCGATTAGGCCAGTCCGAGGCTGACAATACAATTTCTACCAGGCTCCTCTCACAATACTCAGTTGATGAATTGGTAGATGCAGTTGTAGGCCTCCAAACTCCCCAGCCAAATGATGAAACACTAGTGCTTGTGCAGAGAACTACAGATTACCTTACCCAACACCGTCGCCCAAAAGCAAACCAGCTTGCAAGGCTCAGCGATGCCTTTGGAGAAGACTACTCCCAGGTATTCTCAGTTGAGCGTGGAGAGCTCCCAGCAGGCTCCTCCGGAATCTTTAGAAGAGGTGCAGCAGAGCCTGCTCCATCTCCAGAACCTGGTGAAAAAGCAGCAGATGCAGATGTTCCTGAACCAGAGCCCCCAACCCCAGAGGCAGTAGACCCTGCAGAGGAAGCAGAGCTAGGGTTCTTCGGAGGCAGCCTAAGTTCCCCTCACCTTTCTGCTCCAATTAATCTCTCCTCAGTTGTACTTGATCCGGATGCAGACACATCGGATTCCACCCAGAATGAGCTCTGGAACTTTTTGGAAAATGAGGAAACACTCAGAAGTGAAGATGGCAACCAGGAGATTGGACCTGATTCTTCCCAATTAAGCGGAGCTGACCTTGGAAAATATGCAGAAGCAGAGCCAATTACAGATTTTGCCCAAATCCTTGAAGCATTCGGGGAAGGAAAAGCAGTCAAGGAAGCGCACTTTGAATACACCGGGCAGCCGGTTTATGTGCTCATGGATGCAGCGCTTTCTCTTGCAAAAATAGAAATTGACCCTGTAAACACCGAGCTTAGGGATGCGAGGGCAAAGCTTGTAGCAGAAATCCTCTTTCACGCAAATGAGCCTGTGAACGCAGAGCTCTTGAATAGCGATGGACCAGCTGAGCTGGCGAACCATTGGCTAGACCATCCCCGGGCTATGGAGCCAGGAGTGATGCACTTTATCGAGCATCCTGACAATGAAGCGAAATCCCTAGCGTTTGCGTGCCCGGAGATCCTTGGAAACACCCAAATGAGCGAAACTGAAAAAATGCGCATGGCAAACAACCTCCTCTCATGGTATGGAAAAAGTGCCGCGGCCTCTCTTTCAGCTACCGCAGTTACCTTGACTCACACCACAAGCAAAGAGGATTACCCAACCCAACTAATACGCTACATTTCAATTGGGGTTTTTGAGGAATTCAAAAAGATTGACAGCTATGTCCACATCCAGAATATTATTGCAGAGATTGACGACCATGGCCTGGACCCTGAATTTGTAGAAACCATGAAGGCGCAAATAGAGCAAGAAATGGCAAAGAAAACAGAAGCCGAGACAGAAGAGGCCCAACCAGAAGATGCAGAAGACGTTGGGCTTCCCAACCTTGATGATGCTGAGCTTGACATTGAGCCTGAAGATGACCTCCTTAGAGAAGAGCCAGAAGATGCTCCCTCCCCACTAGCCGAAGCGGACCCAGAAGCAATCCCAGATCAATTCAAAGAAGAACTAATCCCTCTCCTAGAAGCAATGAGGGGAGAATACCAGGAAGAAGTTGCCAGGGCCTATTCCGAACTAGGCTCCCTGCTCGTTCCTGAAGCCAACCCATTCCAGGACGAAAAAGTCATAGAAAAATTGTATGCTCTAGCCACCAATGAAGAAGACCCGGAGCTTGCACGCAAGGCAACAGGCGCTTTGTTTGGAACAGTATATGCGCACCCTGAGATGGCCACTTCCATAACCAACCAGCTTACCCGGGCACTCTCCCAGGTCCCATACAAGATTGGCACCGCAGCGATGGTAGAGGCAATAATGGAAGGCTCTCCAGAAGAAACCGACCTTGCGCTAACCCTGTTTGCAGAAAGAGGCATTTTGCAAAACTATAACCTTATTGCCCGTCCGGTGCACGCAGTTGCAGCAATGGAAATTGTAGACGCGCTAAATACTGAGCTGGCCACACAGGTTATCTTTGAGCTAACCGGAAGTGTAGATGTTGAGTACCTCCTTCCCGCACTAGAACCAATTTATGAAGCATCCCCCCAAAAGACCCAGGAGCACATCCTGCAGGTTCTCCTAGGCTTTAGGACATATGATGAGGGAAGCCTCTTTGGCACTCCGGAATCTGAACAGTTTTCACTTGAAGAGGCAGAACTTGCCGAAGCCTTCCTAGCAAAACTTGGAGGAGATTCCGACCCAGAGTTCTCAATGGCAAAGGCCCTTGAGGACATGGTTGGACAAGGTGCAGCAGAATTTGCCCTCCAGAAGCTTGCAGATGCACAGGAAGAGGATTATGCAGCCCAATGGGCAGAAACACTCGCACACTCAAAAGAGCCAAGGGTGGATGAGCTGATTATGGAAAAGCTCCCTGAATTGGGCCATACTGCCCAATTGCTTGGGGTAGCCGCACTCTCAGCAAGGAAGCCCACACTCACAAAAGCACAGCTGTTCCTGGAGCTATCTGGCTATGCAGATGATGTTGGCACACTTGCAGCAGGGCAGCTTGCAGAAATGGACTTCTCAGAATTTAGCGAAAATGAAGAATTTGATTTGCTCTATGCAATGCGCCACCACCACAGAGAAAACCTAGCCGAAGCAGCCGGAGGGAGGCTTGAGCTTTTCCTAAGCGAAAACCCAAGCATCCTGGCCAAGGAGCAGGCAACCTTGCTTGGGAACCTGGCAAGAAGCGACGAGAGGCCGGAAGTTGCAGGAGCCGCGCAAAAAATCCTCCTAAGCGAATCCGCGCAAACCCTTGCTTCCCTTGAATTGGGCGGAAGGCTCTCCTGGGCAAAAACCCTAGGCGAAGACCAAGATACTGCAGTAATGTCCATGTATGCAATTGCAAACCTGATGACGCGGTTTTGGGACCCCGGAGCCAAGTTTATCCCAAGCCTCGAAGAAGCACTCACTGAATACGATTCCAACCATGAATTAGTACCGCACCTGCGCCTCATGGAAGCAGCCAAAATCTCAAAGAACCCAAGGTATGCTTCTCTAATACTGGTTCCTTCCCTTGCCTCAAGGCCTGAAGTTTCAGATAGGGCATTTGAGCACCTAGAGGCATTTGGGAAAAATGGAATCAAAGCAGCAGCAGAAGCAATACAAGGAGAAAATCTTCCAGTGCCAACTTCTCCAGAGGCCCAGAAGAGGATTGCCCAAAAGTGCCTGGAATTGCTTTGCAAAAAGGGAGAATACTCTGAACTTGTTCCCCTGCTTGGCCACCACAACAACCTGGTGCGGGTAAGCGTTTCCCAATTCCTAGAAGGAAGCCCAAACACCCCAGAGAAGATAGAGGCCTTAATAGAGGGAATTGAGGGTGGAGATGAAAAAGTAGTCCTCTCCTCGCTCTCGCTCCTTCCAAAAGACCGCAAGCACCTTCCATTAATCAGGGAAGCAGTGGAGTCTGAGCACCCAAGGGTAAGAAAAGTAGCAGCAAGAGTTGCAGCCGGAATCCTCAGCATTGAGGATTTGGCAGCTGAATTGGCAAACAGCCATGTCCCAAGCCAGCAGAAGCAGGCAATAGCTGATGCGGCCCTTGCGCTTAACCCGGATGTTGTGGGAGACCTGGCAGCCCATTTGGAAGGCGGTGCCCTCCTCCCCCAGGTTCTCCAGTATTTCCAGATCCCGGATTCGCTTAGCCACCTGGATTTCTTTGCAAGCACCCAACCCAATGAGAAGGAAAACCTTGATTTGGCGTTATCCTATTTTGCGCAAGAGCTCTCCAAAGTGCATGATGTGCCTGATCTTCAGAGTGCACACCAGAAGATGGTGCTCCTCCTTGGAATCCTCCAGGCATTTGGGAGCAGAGAAGCAGCAGAGGTTGCCGAGAAAGTTGCCAATTCCAATTCCGAATTGCTTTTGGCAGGTGCAAAATCCAGCGAGGACCCCGAACTTATCTATAAAGCAAGCCAATTATTCTGGTCTGTGGGGAACATGGACCTTGCAGTTGAGGCAGCCCTCTTCTTTAGGTCTATGGACAAAGGGGGGCTTACCCATTTGGAGGGTGCAGCAGACCAAATAGTCTTTGGCCTTGATGAGGGGCAGATGGAAAGCCTGGCTTCCCCGCTTAGGGATCCTGAAGCAGAAGTAGAGGGGTACAGGTTTGTAAAAGAAGTTGCATTTGCCGAGTTTGTGCAAAGCCAGGGGCTCAACAATTCGCTCTTTGCAAGCTTCGGCTCCACCTTTGGAGACGACCTCCTCTCAATCTATGATCCCAAGTATGGGCTTGAAGCAGTTTCCGCCCTGATCTGGAGTGCCCAGGACCATCCACATAAAGCCCATATTGCCAATAGCTTCAATACCAGCGTGGACGATTCTCTGCAGGCACAGGCCGATGTGCTCTCACACATCCTTTTGCTAGGAGACTACTCCCTCTTAGAAGAAGCAGCCGGGGACCCGCAAATTAGGGAAATACTGGTTATTCATGCAGAGAGGAGGGCAATGGAGGCAATGGCTTCTGTTGATGAGAGGGCGGTTGCCCGGAAGCTTAGGCTCTTGGCAGAGATGGTCGAGAGAGGGATACTAAACGAGGGACATATAGATACTCTGGCCGACCACACTTCCCCTACAGCAAAAAGGATAATGGGCCAAAATGCAATCTGGGACCCAAAATTCGCAAAAAAGGCCCTGGAGCAAGAGCGCGGGAAGATAAGGGCAGCCCCGGTTTTCGGAGGAAATGTTTCCCGGGAAGCGGCACAGGCCGATGCAAGGAATCTTGCGCGGACCCGCCCCAAAGCCCCGCGCCCAGAGGGTGCAAAACAAACCAAGGTTCCAAGAGGCGGCTCAGGCTCCTCTAATTAGTTTTTTTTATTTTTCTTTAATTTTAACTAGCTACTGAATATAAGCCTTCATCAGACGCTGTTGGCCTCATCATTTGTACAATGCCCCCGCAGGGGCAAAGACTCAGCGGTTGTACATATCATCATTTGAAGGGATTAAGTTAGGGGGAACTTGCCTATATAAAGATTGAGGTTTGCTAAAAAGGAGAAATGCCTCAGGGCGGATTTGAACCACCGACACCTCGGTCTTCAGCCGAGTGCTCTCCCCCTGAGCTACTGAGGCGCACAAATAAGTATCTAGTTCTCTGTATGGAAATATTTATATATCTCTTCTACAGGCTAGAGTTTGAGAAAGTGCTCATGGAATACTGTTGAATCAGATAATTCTGGGTGAAATGTAGTTGCCATATGATGCCCTGATTGCACAGCAACAATCTTTCCGTTGTGTTCTCCTAAAACCTCAACGTTTTCCCCAACTTCTTGGATTCCTGGAGCACGGATAAACACGCCATTAAGTTCTCCAAGCTTGGTTTTTAGGGGAGCCTCAAAAGAGTCCAGCTGGCTTCCATATGCATTCCTAATAACTTTCATATCAATTAAATTCATGCACTTTTGCCCATCAACTACTGGAGTAATCTCTCTAGCTAAAAGAATTGCCCCGGCACACGTTCCAAAGATCTTAGGAACTTTAGCTAAATGCCCAAACATATCCTCTTTTTCTAAGAGCAGAGAAAGAGTAGTGCTCTCACCTCCAGGCAAGATAATTCCTTCTAAATTAGCCAGTTCGCCCCTTTCTCGCACTTCTAAAACTTCAGTATCTACACCTAGTTTTTCTGCTGCTGAATTTAGTGCAGCAACATGCTCAGAAACTGCCCCCTGAAGTGCAAGCACACCGTAAGCCATCAGATTCCTCTATTTGCCAGCCTCTGCTCTTCTGGGATATCCGACATCTCAATTCCTTTCATCGCGGTTCCCAACCCTTCGGAGACTTCAGCAAGTTTCTTAGCATCATTATAATGGGCAACTGCTTCAACAATTGCACGCGCTCTGGCCTCAGGGTTATCTGATTTGAAAATTCCAGACCCAACAAAAACCCCATCACAGCCAAGTTGCATGCAAAGTGCAGCATCAGCAGGAGTAGCAATTCCTCCTGCAGCAAAATTAACTACCGGAAGCCTTCCCTGCTCAATAGTTTTAAGGACAAGTGCTTCAGGAACCCTCATTCTTTTTGCAGCATCAGCAGGGCTCTCCTTTTTCAAAGCCTCAATTTCCCGCTGAATTGCCCTAATGTGCCGAACTGCCTCAACAATATTCCCGGTTCCTGCTTCTCCCTTAGTCCTAATCATGCAGGCGCCCTCATCAATTCTGCGCAAAGCCTCTCCAAGGTCCCGGGCCCCGCAAACAAAAGGAACATTGAATTTAGATTTATCTACGTGAAATTCTGAATCTGCCGGAGTAAGAACCTCGCTCTCATCAATATAATCAACGTTTAAAGCTTCCAAAATCTGGGCCTCTACAAAGTGCCCCAAGCGAACCTTTGCCATCACAGGAATATTAACCGCTGCAATAATTCCCTTAATCATCTCAGGGTCACTCATGCGTGCAACCCCGCCATCAGCCCTAATATCAGAGGGTACTCTCTCCAGAGCCATAACTGAAACCGCTCCGCTTTTTTCTGCAATCCTTGCCTCTTCTGGAGTAACAACGTCCATGATTACTCCGCCTTTAAGCATCTGTGCGAGCCCCTTCTTCAATTTAGGAGTAGATTCATTAGATTCCATAATCTCTACTTTATTCCAAATCAGTTAAAAATATGGCGCATTTTTCCCTCAAGGGAAAATAGTAATCTTTATTTACTTACCCTTATTATATAGCAATTGGTGAAGAAAAATGCCTACTCCAGAAGATGTATTTGAATTTATTTCATCCAACAACATACGTTGGGTTGACCTCCAGTTTTTTGATGTTGAGGGAAGAATGAACAGGACAACTGTCAATGCCAGAGAACTAAACAACGCATCGTTCTCCAAGGGAATTGCCTGCGGAGACCTCAAAGAAGTATATGGTTGGACAGAAGAAGGAGAATTAATCCTAAAGCCAGACCCAAACACTTTCGGAAGAGTCCCCTGGGAACCAAGCACCATGAGGATTATCTGTAATGTTATTCTTGCTCCTTCTGGGGACCGATACCTAAAAGATCCAAGGTATGTTCCTGAGCGCACAGTTGTAAATGCCAAAGCAATGGGGATAACCGACTTGACAATCTCCTCAGAACTTGATTTTTATGTCTTTGATAATGTGACAATTGATAAGATGACTCCGCAAAGAGGCCCAAACTGCCTAATTGAATCCAGAGAGGCTCCATGGTCTCCTTCACCACTATGGAACTCTCCAGATGGAGCATACTTCTCCCAACCCTTTGATACACTATATAGCGCAAGAACCCAAATAGGAGAAGTAATTGAGGATAGTTTCCGCTACATTATTACCAAGCACTTCCACGGCCGCTCAACTAGCGGGCAGCAGACCATGGGCCTTGCCCCACTTGCATTAACTGAATCAGCAGATGCAATTGAAACAAGCAAGTTTGTAATTAGAAATCTGGCATTTATCGCCAATTCAATGGCAACGTTCATGCCTTTCCCAATTCTAGGAGAGCGAGGAAACGAGTTGATAATGGGCTTCACCCTCTGGAAAAAAGATGAGAATGTATTCTATGACTCAACGGATAAATACGCACAAATTAGCCAGAACGCGCGCTATTTTGTTGGTGGGCTGCTTGAGCATGCTGAAGCACTAAGCATCTTCACAAACCCCAACCCAAACTCATACAAACGCCTAATTGCAGACCCCCGCTACATAACTTGGGGTAAGAAGAATACTTCTGCGATCGTTCGCATTGAAAACGAAATCAAAAACGACCGGCAGGGGAAAAGGGTCGTCTTCAACCTGGCTGACCCCTCAGTTAACCCATACCTTGCCTACGGGGTAGTAGCCGCAGCAGGCCTAGATGGAATCAAGAATAAAATTGACCCTGGAAAACCAGTAGATGAAGACCTGGCTGATATGGATGAGGATGAGATGAAAAAAGCCAAAGTTGGCACCCTTCCAGATAGCATCCTAGAAGCCATTGCAGCCCTTGAATCTGACAATAAATTCCTAAAGGGAATCCTCTCTTCTGAATTGCTTGAGAGCTACCTTGAGGACAAGATCGAAGAGCACAAGGAGCAGGCAGCAAGGCCAACTTCTTATGAGTTCGAGAAATACTTCAACTTATAGGGAAATTTTTTGCTGCTGTTTTATTCCAGCGGTAAAAATTTCATAATCTGAGAAAACTTCGTTTTCTTCTCTTGAGCAAAAAGCTCAAGAAAACATGCCCCGTGTTACGCTACTTCTGTGGCGGACTCCGGGCAACCCTTTTTATTTTTCTCTTTTCTATTTCCTTTTAGATGAGCACCAAGGTTGTTGCAGCAGTAGTATTAGTAGTTCTATTTTCTCTAGGCCTAGCCTTCCAGGGTGCGCCAAGCCAGACAATCCTAATTTGTGCAATAAGCATAATCCTTGGCTCTATCCTCCCAGATGCAGACCGAGTGCTCTATCCCTTTTGGAAGTGGCTCCGCATGGGAATTCTTCTTATGGGGGCCTTCCTGGTTGCATACACATTCCTAATGGCCCCAGTCCTCTGCTTCTATGTTAATTTTGGAGGATGCGAGTTCCTGCTTCCAATAATTGTAGCTGCCCTCCTAGCTTTCCTCTTCCTCTTTGACTATGTCAACCCGGCCAAACCGCCCTTCCATAGCCTAATTGCGTTAGTGTTCTCTGCAGTTATCTATTCAATTCTGCTCACCTACCTTGGCTTTAGCGAAGTTGCAGTTATCGCCGCAGCCGCCTTTGGAGCAGGGTATGCTTTGCATTATGCTCTTGAGTCAGCTAACGTGGATAGGTCCCGCATTTAGCTAAAACTTCCCAACTTTGTAATGTTTATAAAGATTACTCTTTACTAATCACTCCACGCATTTTAGAAATATTATATTGGAGTGTGAAACGCATGTCAAAATCAGGAAGCGGAGAAGTTATGGCCGAAGGCTCAAACCGAGTAATCGGCAGGGATGCAATGCGCATCAACATTGCAATTGGTTATGCAGTTGCAAACATCATCAAGACCACCCTGGGACCAAAGGGAATGGACAAGATGCTTGTCTCTGAATTAGGAGATATCGTCATTACAAACGACGGTGCAACAATCCTAGAAGAGATGAATGTGGACCACCCGGCAGCAAAACTAATGGTGGAAATCGCAAAGACCCAGGACAAGGAAGTGGGGGACGGAACCACCACCTCAGTGGTAATTGCAGGAAACCTCCTAAAACAAGCTGGAGACCTCCTGGATCAGTCTATTCACCCAACCACAATCATCAAGGGTTACGAACTTGCTTCAAGGAAAGCACATGCTCTCTTAGAAGAGTATGGAAAGGATGTGAGCCCAAAGAACCCGGATGTTCTAAAGCAGATTGCAAATGTGTCTATGGGCTCAAAGGGAATTGGAAGTGTTGATGAGAAAGACAAGATTTCCCAATTGGTTGTAAAGGCAATATCTCAGGTTGCAGAAGAGAAAAACGGAAGCAACTACATCGACCTTGACCTAATCAAACTTGAAAAGAAAACAGGCGGAGACGTCATGGACACCGAACTCATTGAGGGTGTCCTTGTAGACAAGGAAGTAGTAAACCCAAACATGCCAAAGAAGGCAAAGGGCGCAAAAATTGCACTAATTGATGCGGCACTCGAAATCGAGAAGACCGAAACCGATGCAAAAATTGAGATTACTTCCCCAGACCAGCTCGAAGCATACCTCAAGCAGGAAGAGAAGATGCTCAAGGAGATGGTCGACAAGATCAAGGCAGCAGGCGCAACCGTAGTCTTCTGCCAGAAGGGAATTGATGACCTTGCACAGCACTACCTTGCAAAAGCAGGAATGATTGGAATCCGCAGGGTAAAAAAGAGTGATATGGAAAAACTTGGCCGCGCAACCGGCGCAAAAATTGTTTCTTCTATTTCTGAACTTGCTTCTGAGGACCTCGGAGATGCAGGCCTGGTTGAAGAGAAGAAAGTTTCAGGAGAAGCAATGGTGTTTGTAAAAGAGTGCAAGGATCCAAAGTCCGTTACCATCCTAGTACGAGGTGGAACCGACCACGTTGTTTCTGAAGTAGAGCGCGCAATCCGCGATGCACTCGGCTCAGTTGCAAGCGCAGTTGAGATGGGCAAATACGTAACCGGAGGAGGAAGCATCGAAATGTCCCTTGCTTCTGCACTAAATGAATATGCAGTAGAAATCGGAGGAAGAGAACAGCTTGCAATCCAGGCATATGCCCAGGCACTTGAATCCATTCCAAAAACTCTTGCTGAGAATGCAGGAATGGACTCCATTGATGCACTAGTTGCCCTCAGAAACAAGCACAAGGATGGCAAAGGCCAGCCTTATGGAGTAAACGTATTCAAAGGAGAAGTCTCAGACATGGAAAAAGAGGGAGTAGTTGAGCCTGCCAAAGTAAAGACCCAGGCACTCTCTTCAGCTACTGAGACCACCCGCCTAATCCTCAGAATTGATGATATTATCGCATCCAAGGGAGGAAAGGGAGGTATGCCACCGGGAGGCCCTGGCGGCATGCCAATGGGAGAATACTAATCTCCTTAATTTTTTCTTTTTCTTATTTTATATTTCTTTTTTTCCAAAAGCTTGTATTAGATTTATAAATATTCAGATTAAACCCTAAATAGATAGAGATGAAACTGGGAAATTCAATTATCATTAATATCTTTTTTCTTGCATGCTTAGTTCCAATTGTTTTTGCGTGCCCAGATAGCATGTCTGGAGCAGGAACTGAAAATGACCCTTGCATAATTTCAAGCCTCAGCAACCTCCAGGCAATGAACCAGAACCTATCAGTATATTATGCTCTCTCAACTGACCTGGACGCATCAGCCACACAAACTTGGAACTGGAACGGCACTGACTACCTAGGCTTTGAGCCAATAGGAACAGAAGCCGATCCATTTATCGGAGGATTTGATGGGAGAAATCATACGATTACTGATCTGTATGTTTATCGCCCACAACTGGATTCGGTTGGGTTTTTTGGTTATTCCCGTTGGGAATCTGATTTTATCAAAAATGTTGGCCTAATTGATGTTGACATAACTGGAGGATATCGTAGTGGGGGTCTTGGAGGGCGAATAAACTCCAAAGTTTCAAACTGTTTTGTGCAGGGCGGAACCGTAACCGGTGTGGCTTCTAATTCTGTTGCAGGAGGATTTATTGGACAAAACCAAGATGATGTGGAAAATTGTTATTCCACAGCAGATGTGAGCAGCGAGTATGAAGCAGCAGGCTTCATTTCCTTCAACAATAATCCTGTGGACAAGTGCTATTCTACTGGTTCGGTTTCAGATGCAGAAAACCAGGCAGGATTTGTTAACAACGGGGCCGGACACGGCTCAGGCACAGTGTCCAATTCTTTCTGGGATAACCAAACTTCTGGCCAGTCCTCAAGCGACGGGGGAACAGGAAAAACAACTGCAGAAATGAAAAATGTGATGACCTATACTTATCTTCCAACAGTTGGCCTCTCTTCTGCCTGGGATTTTGTAGGGAACCCCTATAATGATAGCGGAAATGAGGACATCTGGGACATAAGCGGAGGCACAAACAATGGATATCCCCATTTATCATGGAGTGGATCTCCACCGTACCCAAACTGCCCAGACACAAGCGGAAACTGGACCCTTAATGGCGCCTATTCAATAACAGAAGACATAACCTGTGATGAGATATCTCTGGGTGCCTCAGCAGACCTTACAATAGAAGGAGGATACACCCTTACTGCCACCACCATAGAATCTTCTTTGGGAGCAGAGCTCACAATAGAAGGAGATGCCACTCTCAATACTACCAACACACAACTCCTAGGAACCACAATCTCAATAGACAGTGGCCAGACCCTGAAAACAGAGTATTCCGGGTCATTTACAGACACAAACACATGCTACTCAAGCTCTGGAACCTATAACCTTGAATTGGAAAACACAGGAACCGGAAGCATAGAATGGACAGGAGGACTAAATTCCCAGGTTTGTGACCTTGATGATTTAGTAACAATCTCAAGCAATTATACTTATGTGGATTCAGCTGCTGAATCTGAACTAAACACCTCAGCAACAATAACCCTCTCCGGACTTCCATTTAGCGGAGACATAACAATCATGCGGGATGTTGATGGTTCAGGGACCTTTGAAGAGTGCCCCGCAGGTGTATGCACCCTTGTCAGCTATGCAGGAGGCGTAGCGACATTCACAGTAACCCAGTTTTCAGGTTACAGTGTTTCCGGAGCAAGTGCAACAGTCCACAACCAGTCCCACTGGGTAAACCCATATCCTGCTGGAAGCATTGTCACAGAAGGAGGTAACGTAACTGCAACTGACCTGGAAGTTAATGCATCTACTGAGAAGTGGGCAGGTGCCTTTGGAGACATTAGCGGAAGACTCATACTTGCTCAGAATGCAGACATAAACTTTCTATACAACTGGACTTTTGCCCACCCTGATAAGGGAGAAGTTTGTGTAACAACCAATCCAGCAGCAATTTGGACCAGCCTTGCAGCACTTACTGCAATTGGACAGGTAGATTCTGCATATGGCTTTGATACAGGAGCCACTGACAGCGCAACCAATACAATGACAACCACCTCTCCATTCGACATTGGCTCTTCTAGTGGTTTAGTCCTCACTGCCCTAATTGACAACGCAGGGAGGGAAACAGGAGTAGTAGGCTTACACGGAGCCGGTTCAAACATTCCAAATGACCTTGCATTCTGTGTAAATATTTCCCCAGGAGCTACCAACTACAAGGGATCTACTTCGGATTATGAAATCATTATGCCAGCCAATGAAACTGTTGGCACCACCCAAACATATTACTTCTACACAGAACTTGTTTGATTTTTAGATTTTCTTTTCTCTAACCTAGCCAAACCCCTTTAAATTCTTCATACCCACAATCTTAGTGATGTTATCTACAATTCTTGCAGGAGTAAAGCTGCAAAACCCCACAGTGCTTGCCTCTGGAATACGCGGAGTCACTGGCTCTTCTCTAGTTTATATGGCCAAACAAGGTGCGGGCGCACTAACTACAAAGTCCATTAGCCTAAAAGAGCGCAAAGGGCACCCCACACCAGTGATGGCAACATACGAGCAGGGAATCATCAATGCGGTAGGTCTCTCCAACCCTGGTGCAGAAGAAGCACTTCCTGAAATTGAATACGCAGTAGCCAAATCACAAGTTCCGGTAATTACTTCAATTTTTGCCTCAACAATTACTGAATTTGGAAAGGTTGCAGAAATAGTAGCCAAAGCAAATCCAGCAGCAATTGAAGTAAATATCTCGTGCCCAAATGTTGAAGATGAATTCGGGAGACCCTTTGCCTGCGATCCAGGCATCTCCACTGTAGTAATACAGAAAATCAAAAAAGTAACCAGCCTCCCGGTGTTTGCCAAATTAACTCCAAATGTTAACAATATTGGAGAAATTGCAATGGCAGCAGAAAAAGGAGGAGCAGATGGAATAACAGCAATAAATACTGCCGGGCCCGGAATGATAATTGATATAGAGTCCGCCACACCAGTTCTCTCAAATAAAGTTGGGGGAATCTCAGGGCCCGCAATCAAGCCATTAGCAGTAAGATGTGTCTATGACATCCACAAAGCCACCAAACTTCCTATTATCGGTACTGGGGGAGTCAACAGCGGGCGCGATGCAGTTGAGATGATTATGGCAGGAGCAAGCGCAGTAGGCCTCGGAAGTGCAGTATACTATAGAGGTCCAGACGTATTCAAACAAGTTAGCAGTGAAATTGAAGAGTTCATGCTCAAAGAAGGCTACAAATCAATTGAAGAAATGAGGGGAGTTGCACATGAAAAATAATCCATTTATTGTAGAAAAAATCACCAAAGTAATTACTGAGAGTGAAGATAGTAAAACATTTGTCCTCCCAGGCAAACTTAATTCAAAACCCGGGCAGTTTGTGATGCTCTGGCTTCCAGGAGCCGGAGAAAAACCAATCTCCCTCTCTGGAGAGACTGAGGATGGCTTCAGCGTAACTGTTTGTGCAGTAGGCCCCTTCTCCAAAGCAGTAAACAAACTCACTAGCGGGGATAAACTTGGTTTTTGCGGGCCATTTGGAACACACTTCAAGCTTCCAAAAGATGCAAAAGCCATCTGCCTAGTAGGAGGAGGATATGGCTCAGCACCCCTAGCTTACTTGGCTGAAGTGGCAATTGACCAAGGAGTAAAAGTATTCTTTATTGAAGGAGCACGCTCCAAAACGCGCCTCCTATTTACAAAGCGGATGCGCGAAGCAGGAGCAGAAGTCCTAACATGCACCGATGATGGCTCTGAAGGCCCCAAATGCTATTCTCCGGATGTTCTAAAAACAGTCCTGGAAACGCACAAGATAGATAAAGTTTTTACCTGCGGGCCCGAAATAATGATGAAAAAAGTAATTGAGCTTGCAGAGGCGCATAAGATTCCAAGCGAAGTTAGCATGGAGCGCCATATGAAGTGTGGAATCGGGCTCTGCGGCCAATGCGCTGTAGATGACTTGGGAATATGCCTCTGCCAGGAGGGCCCAATTATTTCGGGAAAATTGGCACTCTCTCTCAAAGAATTTGGAGAGTACTCCAGGGATTCAACAGGAAAGAAAATCAAAGGGTGAAACTAATGGAAGAATTCGACACCATAATTATTGGAGCAGGCCCAGCAGGCCTTACTGCAGCACTATATGCCTCCCGTGCCTCCCAGAAGGTCCTTCTCCTAGACAAAGGAGTTCCCGGAGGCCAGATTTACCTAAGTTCTATTGTAGAGAATTACCCAGGAGTAAAATCCACTGATGGGCAGGGCCTAATTGGAACAATGCTGGATCAGGCAAAAAGTTTTGGGGCAGAAGTTCACCAGTTTGAAGAAGTAAAAGAGGCAAACCTAAAGGAAAAAATAATCAAAACAGAAAAAGGAGAATACAAGGCAAAAAACATAATTATTGCAACCGGAAACCGCTGGAGGAAACTTGGAGTTTCTGGAGAAGATGAGTTTGTGGGGCGCGGAGTAAGCTACTGCGCTACCTGCGATGGCCCATTTTTCAAAGACCAGGAAGTTGCTGTAATTGGCGGAGGAGAATCCGCAGTAGAAGAAGCCCTCCACCTAACCAAGTTCGCTAAAACTGTCTACATTATCCACAGGAGAGATGAACTTAGGGCCACACCATACTTGCAAAAGCAGGCACAAGAAAACCCAAAAATCAAATTCATCTGGGATACCCAGGTCCAGGCCATAAATGGCACTGATGGCGTAGAATCCCTCACACTCAAAAATAACAAAACCCAGGAAGAATCCACCCTGGAAGTTGGAGGGGTTTTTGTGTACATTGGAATGCTTCCAAACACTGAGCTCTTCAAAGACCAGATTAAAACAGATGAGCGAGGCTACCTCCTTGCCAATGAGCGCATGGAAACTAACCTTCCCAGAGTATATGCTGCAGGAGACGTTAGAAGTTCCCCGGTAAAACAACTTACTACTGCTGCTTCAGATGGAACAATTGCCGCTGTTACAGCATGCTCCTAGGTCCCATAAGACTTGCAGCTGAATTAGTACCTGGCACTCTCTTTTTCAAAGAATTTAATTAGCGAAGCCATTGCCATTGGGTAGAAAACAAAGTATACCAGGATATTTAGCAGTGGAATCATCAGCGCCAGGCAAACAATAACATAGAGTGCATAAACCAAGAATGCCTTAATGTGCGTATCCTTAATGAAGTTTAAGGAAATTAATATCGCACTCAAGGGCTTGACCTTCTTCTCCACATATGCAATAAATGAGAATGCAAATAAGAAATCAATTATGAGCCAGATGAAGAGGGCAACTGCTACAAAAATGTAGAGTATTGCCGAGTGTATGCTTCCCAAATCCATAAAGTAATATAACAATGCCATTGGAGTTATGAAGAACCCAATAACAATCATTTTAACAAGAACAATTACAAAAAACTGTGGGGAATTCTTAAATGCATAATTCATAAAGGAAGTGATTCCAACCTTCTGTCCATGCAACGCCCGATAATACTCATTTACCAAGGCCCCACAATAGCCTGAAATCAAAATCATATTAATAACAACAAGAATTGCCCCAATAATCCCAATAACAATTAAAGTAAGTTCAGAATCGATACTAAGGACAGTAAGAAGCAGGAAACTCAGAAGTAAAACCCCCATTGATGCTCCAAGAGTTACAATAAAGAATATGCTGCAGACTACAGTGGGCAACATGAACCCGATTGGGTTTCTAGAGAAGCTTTCTATAGCACCTTTAATAGAACTTAACAAATTATCACTTCTTTGAATTAGCCTCCAGCATTTAAAAGCTTTTTTGCTGCTTTTTCAATCATATGGATGTTATTCTCCTCTTCCTAGCAGAAAAAGGCGCACTAGAGCGGCCTCTCCAAATTACAACCAAAACCATTGGAGAAGCATTCTCAATGAGCCAGCAGAATGCATCTGTCCGCCTCAGAAAACTAGAGGAGAAAAACCTAATAAAAAAAACCCCTTTGGGAATTAAGATTACTTCCAAGGGGAGAGGGGAGCTCCAGGCTCTCTCAACCAAGCTCAAGAAACTCTTCTCTAAAAAACATTTTGGTTTTTCCGGGCGCATAGTGCGGGGCCTTGAGCAGGGCAAGTACTTTGTTTCCCTTCCCAAGTACCAAAAGGGCTTTAAGGAACTATTAGGTTTTACTCCCCACCCAGGCACTATTAATATAGAGCTAGATGATTCACAGCTAGAATCCAGAGTCTCCCTAAGAGAGCACAAAGCGCTTATTCTCCCAGGCTTTAAGCAAAAAGGAAAAGCATTTGGCCCAGTTGAAATTTATCCCTGCAATATAGAAGGGTACCAGGGAGCAATTATTTTCCCCTTCAGAACCCACCATGGGCTCAGAATCCTGGAATTAATCTCCCCCCATGACTTGTCCAAAAAACTAGATATCTCCCCAGGCTCAACTCTTAGGGTGGAAGTAACTTTTGACTAGTTATTCTTCTATTGTTCTCTGAATATCCACTCTTCTCTCTGGCTGCCTTCTCTTTGCCGCTTCCCGTTCCTTTGCCAGCCTCTCCTGCATGCGCTTTCTCTGCTCAGCCTCATGTTCCCTGCGCTCTTTTTCATGCAGCCTCTTTTTGATTCCAAGGTCAATTCCTGTATCTAATTCAATTCCCTTGAACATTATGTGGTAAAAGCCTCTGTAAGATACAGCAAGGACAACTGCAAGGCCAATTAAGCCTAGCTCTACACTTGAGGTGATTATTGGAGCAATCAGTATTCCTATGCGGTCGTGTATTATAGAGAATGCGAATGCCAATAGAATAAGTATCATAAAAGAAATAACAGTAGATATAATGGGGCGCTCAAGCCTCATCTGCTTTACCACCCTCCTCTGGGAGATTCCGGTTTTTTCTTCCACGGTTACCAATACCAGCAAAATCACGAAAAATGACGCTAGGGAAGTAAGGCTATAGAGGGAAATCCCAAAGAAATTTAGCACAAATAATGCAATTACTGCAGACACAAGTGCCTCTATGAACAATTTCATGGCATTTGTATAGAATTAAAGAGCTTAAAAATTTATCCTATTTCAGCGGACAATCACTTTTGGCCAAAAAGTAATAGGTGAACGGAAGACATAGCCTGCCTTCTGTGTGGGCAAAATGCCCCTAGCAGCATTAGACTAAGCGCCAAAATGGCTTGCACCATCATGCGGCCAAGTGCGAGCCGTTTCATCCTGGATTACAGGCATCTCGGAATCCTTCATAGTTAGCCTGTACAGGTTACGTTTCTGTTCTCTGCACAAGAGCCCCCTTAAGGAGCCTTTTCCTCTGGTGGGCAGAACTTCCTCCGGAGTACCCGGTGAGCTGCTTGCCTCCCGTTCAGATATATTCAGCACTCAAGAGGTATTTATTTATTTGGGAAACATCCAGCGGAAACAGTGGAAACCCACCCTCCCGTTTCTTTTAAAAGAGCTTAAGCACCAAAATAGATACAGAGCATCTCACTTGTGGGGTGCGGAATTGGTTTGAGTGCCCAAACCGGGCACGGACGTGAAAAAAATGGAAGAAAAACTTGAAGAATTTGAAGAGATTGAAGAATCCCCAGCGCCAGCTGCAGCTACCCAGCCAAAAACTGAGGGGAGCGGAGGCTCAGGAGAAAAACCTGATTTCCGCGTAATGCAGCCTGACCGGGACAAGGATGGAAATTCCTCCCTCAAGAGTGTGGGGGGAATGTGGAAAAAAACCAGCAAAAACGGAAATGAATTTTACGTTTTGAATATTGGAAGGCTCACCCTCTTGGTTTTCCCAAATGACAAGCAGGGGGGAACAGGTGGAACCAATGAGTGAAAAAGACAAGAAATACGAGCTCCTAAAGGAGCTCGAAGACCTTCCGGGAATCGGTGGAGTCACCGCGGACAAGCTGAGGAAAGCAGGCTATGATGACCTGCAGCAAATTGCCGCTGCAAATGCCCACGAATTATCCGAAGCAGGAGAGTTTGGGGTAGAAGCATCCAAAAAAGCAATTGAAGCAGCCAAAGATGCAATCGAAACCGGTTTTGAGACCGCAGACAATATTCTAGAGAGAAGGAAAACAATTAAGAGAATCCCTACTGGTTCCAAGAGCCTGGATGAACTTCTAGGCGGCGGTGTAGAAACCCAGTCTATTACCGAATGCTTTGGTAAATTTTCTTCTGGAAAAAGCCAGGTGGGCTTCCAGATTGCAGTAAATGCACAGGCTGCCCTTGTAGAAGAGGATGGCCTGCAGCCACGGGTACTCTTTATTGATACTGAGAGCACATTCAGGCCGGAGAGGATTGTGCTGCTTGCTGAAGCCGCAGGCCTGGACCCTGAGGCTACTCTCAAGAATATTTTTGTAGCACGGGCCGAGAACTCCAACCACCAGATTCTGCTCCTGGAAAAAGCCGAGGACATGATCAAGAAGGAGAATATCCGCTTAATCATTGTGGATTCGCTTACTTCCCAGTTCCGCTCAGATTACCTGGGCAGAGGAGCACTCGGAGAGAGGCAGCAGAAATTAAACAAGCATGTGCATACCCTGCAAAAATATGCAGACAAGTTCAACGTTGCAATATATGTGACCAACCAGGTAATGGATAACCCTGCTATCCTCTTTGGGGACCCAACAACCCCAATTGGAGGGCACGTACTTGCACACGCAGCAACTTACCGGGTATACCTTAGAAAGAGCAAAGAGAGCAAGAGAATTGCCAGGCTAATTGACAGCCCAAGCCTTCCTGAGGGAGAAGCAATCTTTAAAGTTACTGCTAAAGGGGTAGGGGACTAACCCCTCTTTTGATTTTTATGGAACTCACAACAAACCAAATAGAGTTTTTAGAGCGGTGCAAAGAAGCACAAAGAGTAGCCCTATCTTTTTCTGACCCCCTAATTGTCCACCATTACGATGCCGATGGAATCACCAGCGGAGCAATAACCCAAGATGCATTCATCAAAAGAAACCAAAAATTCCGAAGCTACCCGACAAAAAAGCTAGATGATGCGGTTATCGAAGAAATAAACAATGAAAAAGAAATAATTTTTGTAGATTTAGGTGGAGGAAACAAACGCGTAAACGAATTGCAGGATGTTGTAATCATCGACCACCACCAAACAGAAGGAGTTGATAAACTACAGGCAAATCCCCTCCTATTTGGAGTGGATGGGGGAAGTGAGCTCTCAGCATCCTCCACAGCCGCACTTGTTTTTGAATCCCGCTATGAGCTTGGGGTAGTAGGGGCAGTAGGAGATATGATGTATCCCCTAATTGGGCTAAACCGGCTTCTTTTGGAGAGGGGAGTAAAAGAGCAAAGCCTCGAAGTAAAAAACGAGCTTCGCCTCTATGGGAGGTATTCGCGCCCCCTAGTAGATTTTCTTGCATATTCAGATGAGCCGTTTATCCCCTCCCTTGCACATTCTCCAGAAAATTGTGAAAAATTCCTCTCTGATTTGGGCATTGAACTAGCTGAAAATGAAAAATGGAAAAAATATTCTGAATTAACTTTTGAAGAAAAGAAAAAATTAATCTCGGCCCTAACAAAACTCCTAATAGACAAAAACATGAAGTGGGCAGCAAGTGCCCTGGTTGGAGAGACATACCTCATTCCCGAGCGCCTCTCCCAGCCAGCAAGCTACGATGCTGCCGAATTCTCCACAATACTTAATGCCTGCGGACGCCACCATAAACCAGAAGTGGGAATTGACCTTTGCCTAAACCGTAAAGGGTCGTATCAACAAGCCTTGGAATTGCTAAAAAAACACAAACTGGCAATACGGGAGGGAGTGGGTTTTGCAAAACAAAACATCAATGACTTGGGGCCCTTCTACCTAATTGATGCAAGAGGAGTAATTGAAGATTCTATTATCGGGATAGTTTGCGGAATGGTCTCTGGGGGAAAAACAAAGCCAATTCTAGGTGCAGCAACAACCGAGACCGGGCTAAAAATCTCCTCACGGGGAACAAAAAAACAAATAGATGCAGGCCTTAACCTTGGAGCGCTTATGTCCGCGTGCACCAAGGAGGTTGGCGGAGTTGGTGGAGGCCATAAAATTGCAGCAGGAGCAAACATTCCACCTGATTCCCTCAATTCTTTCCTGCTTTGCGCTGGAAAATTCCTACGGCAATAATCGAATAACCAAACTAGAGCCTTTTTATTCTTTTTCAAAAACTACACTACCATATGTCTATGGTGACTCCCCGTAGCTTGAGTAGCCCAGTTAAAAATCTCCGGCCAGCTTCAGCCAGTTCAGGAGGACCCATAAATCCGACTTTTGGACGAAAGTTTAGGGTGATTGCAGGAGGATCCAAAACTTCCAGGATTGTCCCTAAACCCAAAACCCGAATTGAAAAAATAAATGGCAACGTTATCCATGTTTCATTCTCAAACAAAGAAGAAGTAGAAGGGCATTTGAGAAAAACCCAAGATGTCCAAAACCCCACTTCTTCAAAACAAAAAACGGAATCGCCTTCTCTTTCACCTATACAATCCAAAGCACCCTCAAAATCCCAAACCTCTTCAAAAGAAAAAAGCAAAGGGGAACCGGTTTTACAAACAAGTTTCAAAGTTGGTTTAGAAATGAAGAATACGGTTGCCAGCAGCAAGTCACACCAAAAAGGGTACAACCACAAGAGGCTTGGAAAGTTTGACCAGCTTTGGATGGTTAAATGGTTTGACTGGTATAAATATGTAGTTGCCATGACGAGAAAAGCTTGGGATATTTCCCAGAATGTTTCTGGCAAATTATTAAGCGCAAACGTCCGTGCAGAAAGCGCAAAGACTGCCCATTCCGGATAATTTTTTTGAAAACTTTTTTCAACGAATTAAAATTCTGTTTTTGCTGAAGGAAAATTTACGCAATGTTTTTATTATTTGCGTTGGTAGTAGCACTTGTGAAGTAAAATGAGTGCATTGGACAAGCTAAAGAACTGGCTTTTTGGCAAACACGATGACCATGAAGTTAAACCTAAAACTGAGCCTCCAGTCCATAAGCGCGAAACCATCGTTTACGAAGAGGAAGAAGAACATGAGCCTCCGGAAATTGATGAGTATGTAGAGATCGAATTCACTAAACCTGCATCAAAAGATGCAGGAACTAAACCCATGGAGGGTACCACTATGGTGAAGAAAAAAGCAACCAAAAAGAAAGTAACAAAAAAGAAAACGGCCACAAAGAAAAAGGTTACTAAAAAGAAGGTAGCCAAAAAGAAGACTGTTAAGAAAAAAACAACCAAAAAGAAAGTGACAAAGAAAAAAGTTACCAAGAAGAAAACAGCAAAAAAGAAGGTAACCAAAAAGAAAACAGTCAAGAAAAAAGCAACCAAAAAGAAAGTAACAAAAAAGAAAGTGACAAAGAAAAAAGTCACAAAGAAGAAAACAGCAAAAAAGAAGGTAACCAAAAAGAAGACTGTAAAAAAGAAAGCAGTCAAGAAAAAAACAACAAAGAAAAAGGTTACTAAAAAGAAGAAAAAGAAGTAATTTAAAGTAACTAACTAGGCGGCCGTCCTAAGAAGCTACTTTTATTTTTTTTAAAGCCCCCCAGAGTAATCCATCTCTCATTTATGGCAGCAGAACTGCAGTAGCAATTACTGTGGTCCACTTTCCATCCTTACTTACTTCAGCCGTAGCCGTAGTGTTAGTAGTTTTGACGATTTTCCCACTCATCTTAAAGTAGTCTTCTTTTGCATTCCAGGCAGCATCTGCATCGAACTCTATGCCCAAGGTGGAGGCGAGCATGCTAGCAGCCAAATCTTCGGCATAATCTCCCGCTTCCTGCCTGCTTTGCCCATATGAATGGTGCTCAGAAAGGTACCCATGCCAGCTTCTTCGGTCTTTTGGCAAAGCCAACCCAACCGAAGCCGAAATTTTTCTACTTGGCTCGCATGAACTTAGTTTGGACATCACACAGAAAGTAATCTGGCCCGCTTTCAATTCCTTGGCACCTTCCTCACGCTTAATTAGCTTGGCTCCGGGAGGGAAAATGCTAGAGACATAAACTAGGTTGCAATAGGCAATTCCCGCATCACGCAGAGCCTCTTCGAATGAGCCTAACTCTGTGTTGGAGGTTCCAACTCCCCGAGTTAAAAATACTTTTTTTGGAATCATAGTGTTAGTTTGCATGCCATTTTTTAGAACGCATTCCTTTAATAAAGTACACAATCACAGAATCCTTATTATGGCACTAACTGTTGGGGTAGTAGGAAAGCCAAATGCGGGCAAAAGCACGTTTTTTTCGGCGTTGACAATGGCAGATGCAAAGATTGCCGCATTTCCTTTTACAACACTCGAGCCAAATATTGGAGTGGGCTATGTCAGGAAAAAGTGCCCCCACACTGAAATGGGCAAAGACTGTGCCCCAAAGGATTCTTTTTGCCGGGAAGGAACCAGGTTCATTCCAGTAAAACTAATTGATGTTGCTGGCCTTGTCCCTGATGCCCACAAGGGCAAAGGGCTCGGTTTCCAGTTTCTAGATGATCTCTCTAGCGCCGATGCCCTAATACACGTAGTCGATGCAAGCGGGAAAACAGACTTAGAGGGCAAAAGCAGCCAAAACCATGACCCGATGGCCGAAGTAAATTTCCTAAGGTCTGAACTTTACCACTGGATAGCCCACATTCTAGAGCGGAATTGGAAAAAAGTCAGGACCCGGGATGTTGGAACCCTAGCTGAGATATTGAGCGGGCTCAAAATTCCCCCTGAAAAAACAACTGAAATTGCCCGCAAACTGTCTCTGGAAACAAAACGAATTGATTGGTCCCCAGAAGAGAGGCTAGCCTTCTCCAGGGAAATAATCAATGCAAAACCTATTCTGGTAGTTGCAAACAAGTTTGATTCTGCAAAAAAATCTTCGGTGGAAGAGCTTCTTCCAGGAACAAATGCAATTGCTGCATCTTCTATTTTTGAGCTTACACTCAAGAAGGCAGATGAAGCGGGGGCGATCAATTATCTTCCAGGCTCAGCCTCCTTCGAAATTAAAAATGCTACAGAAAAGCAAAAGGAAGCATTGGAGAGAATTTCTAGCTATCTAGAAGAAAACAAAAGCACCGGAGTCCAGGATGCCCTGGAGCAGCTGGTTTACAAACTGATGTCCCAAATAGTTGCCTTCCCGGTAGAAGATGAGTCCAAATGGGCAGATGCCAAGGGCAACGTCCTTCCCAATTCCTTCCTTTTACCCA
>Ga0180430_10000391_pt1 | contig 47930 bp, 41 predicted proteins | sample SS_ome_9_FD_132999 | JGI IMG/M metagenome (GOLD analysis project Ga0180430, IMG submission 132999) | Hypersaline lake sediment archaeal communities from the Salton Sea, California, USA - SS_1_S_2 metaG | ecosystem: Environmental > Aquatic > Non-marine Saline and Alkaline > Hypersaline >...
CTAACTTTTTCAGCTTCCGAAGAAACGAATGCATCATTCAAAGAAGAATAGGAATCATATACTATTTGTAACTGTTTTCTAAATTCAACATCAACCTCTATGATGCCTGTTTCCATATCAGAAGATTCATGTCCCGAGTGGTCTATTGCCTTTGAGGTAGATGTAGTACCATGATCGTGACCAAGAGCGACCTTTCCTCCTCCAGGATTCATCATGCTTGGTTTTCCTTCCAATTGAGCAGCTGCATCAATCTTAAAAACTCCGTTCACAGCTATCACTTCACCTTCCATTAATCCTTCAGAAACAACATAAAAGTTTCCTGCCTCAGGTCCTAATGTGATTTCCCTATACTTAAATGAAGGGGATTCTCTTTCTGGTTGGTTAACATATACAACGGCTCTTTTCCCTGTCCATAAAATGGAAGATTTAGGAATAAGGAGTTGATCTGAGGATTCAGCAATTTCTGAGTGAAGCAAACCCTTAACAAACATTTCAGGTTTAAGCTTGAATCCAATATTGGGTAGCTCGATACGTACCTTGGCAACCCTTGTAGTGGGGTTAATGAATGGATCTATGTAAGAGACTTTCCCCTCAAAGGATTTGCCAGGGACAGACTGTATTGTCAGTTCTACATGATCCCCAATATTTACCCAGGGAAGGTCGCTTTCATATGCATCAAACAGGACCCAAACTTGTGAGAGATCAGTAACCTTAAATAGTGCTGAGCCTTCCTTTACATAGTCACCAATAGCTACATGGCGCATCATCACAGTACCCGTGATAGGAGATTGGATATCAAAGTATAATTGGGGCTCCCCCTTCGCTTCAATATCATTGATTTGATCCTCGGTCAAATCCCACAGTTTCAGTTTCGCCCTGGAGGCCATATATAAAGAGGGTCTACTATCCTTAAAAGAAATAGCTTCCAGTAATTCCCTTTGAGCAGTTACAAGGTCAGGAGAATAAAGTGTTGCCAGTTTCTCTCCTTTTTGCACGCTTTGACCTGTGAAATTCACAAATAGTTTTTCAATTCGTCCTCCAAATCTCGCAGTTAGTTCCGCTATATTTCTTTCATCAGCCTGGACTTTCCCTTGTAGAAAAATGGACTTCTGAGGCACACCTTTAGAAACACTCATAGTTTGAATATTGGCAAGTTCAGCTGCTGATTCTGTTAGAACTATTTCATCTGGATCAATATCATCACCCGTTGAATTTGCAGTGGATAAAGGAATTAGATCCATAGCACAGATAGGACACTGACCAGGTTTATCTTGCTTGATTTGAGGATGCATGGAGCATGTCCATGTCGCTGGATCCTCAGCTGAATGATCATGACCCTCGTGGCCTTCAATATTGCTTTCAGAAATTCGTTCCGTGTAGATTCCGCTTAAACTGAGCCATATATTCCGGTCCAAACTGATCCACACATTCCGGAATAAACTGAACCACTTGTTACGGTTCAAAGTGAACCAACCATAAATCTAGAGTTTTTCGTCAAAAAGTGTCCCAAAATGCGGCTACTTTTTATGGCATTCCGGATAGTACTATTAGAACCAATACTATCCTCAGATGCCCAACAAAAAACTTGAAATTATGGAAACAAGAAGAATTTTACGATTACACCACGAAGGCAAAAGCCTTAGATTTATCGCTAGTTACCTGGGAATCTCCAGGAACACTGTCACTAAATACTTGCATTCTTTCAGGGTATGTGGTATTCCGTATGATGAGCTGATGAAGCTGAGCGATAATCAATTAGATGAGCTTCTCAATCCTCCAAAAAGAAAGATCTCCAAAAAACTGGAAGTTTTACAGAAACTCTTTCCTGTACTTGAGCAGAGACTCAAAAGACCAGGAATGACAAAGCAAAAGCTCTGGGAGGAGTATAGAAAAGAACATCCATGTGGGTACAGCTCGACCCAGTTCTATCATTACTACAATATCTGGAAGAAGGTCAGCTCATTGTCTCTCCATATGACTCATCAGGCCGGAGATAAAATGTTTATTGATTATACCGGACAGAAGATGAGAATAGTAAACAAGAAGACGGGAGAAAAAACACCTGTTGAAGTATTTGTTGCCATTTTGGGCGCCAGTCAGTACACCTATGTGGAGGCTCGATTAAGTCAGAAAAAGGAAGACTTTATCACCTGTGTAGAGAATGCTCTGCATTTTTTCGGAGGAGTACCAGAAGCTATAGTTCCTGATAATTTAAGGTCGGCAGTTACAACTGCCAATCGATATGAACCGGTAATAAATGAGACCTTTAAGGACTTTGCGGATCACTATCAGACTGTAGTATATCCCACCAGGATTAGGAAGCCCAAGGATAAGTCCCTGGTCGAGAATGCAGTTAAGATCATCTATCCGAGGATCTTTGCTCCACTTGACAAGAAAGCCTTTTATGACCTTGAATCCCTGAACAAGGCAATACTCGAGAAACTTGCCAGGCATAATGAGGCAGTACATACTGGAAAGAAGCTCAGCCGTAAAGACCTATTTGAGCAGATGGAAAAGCACGTACTAAAACCTCTTCCATTGATACGATATCAGATGAAGGATTATGCCATCGGAACAGTTTATAAAAACTGCCATGTGTATTTATCAAAGGATAAGCATTACTATAGTGTTCCTTACTATTATGTAAGGATGAAGGTAAAGATCATATACTCTCAGGAGCAAGTTGATATCTACCACAAATATCATCTTATAGCCTCGCACAAAAGAGATCATACGCCCTATCAGTATACTACGGTCGTAGAACACCTCCCAGAGAAACACAGACAGCTACTCGATATTACTCCTGAGAAGCTCATTGATGATGCCGATGCGATTGGTCCCTATACGCGGCAGCTAATTATTAAGATCCTTGAAAAAGGCAGTTATCCGGAACAATCTATGCGTTCCTGTTCAGGGATAATCAAGCTATCGAAAAAGGCTGGTATAATAAGGGTGGAAAACGCTTGCAGACGCGCTGTTAAGGCTGATCAATACAGCTACACCATCGTTAAAACCATCCTGGAAAGGGGCATGGACCGAGATATCGATCAGGGAAAAGACATCTCACTTCCAGAACATCAGAACATAAGAGGGAAAAGGAATTACAAATAATCATAGAACTTCAAATCTTACATTATGCAAAGTGAACTAATTATCGAAAAGCTAAGCGATCTCCATTTCTTTGGAATGAAACGTGCTTTCGAATCAACTTTAGAAACCGGAAAACACATGAATTACACAAATGATGAAATGATCAGTTATTTACTTGATGCAGAGATAGATGATCGAAAAACCCGAAAGGTGGATAGGGCAATAAGGCTTGCAAGGTTCAGATACAAAGCCAATATAGAAGATATGATATATGAAAAGAGTAGAGAAATCGATAGGAACCAGATCCTTCGATTTGCCGAATGCGAGTATATCGATCGTCACGAGAACATAATCATTACAGGGGCTACTGGTGTTGGAAAGAGCTTTGTAGCCTCAGCCATGGGAAACCAGGCATGTATACACGGATATAAGGCTATGTACACAAGCATGGCAAAACTCGTAGCAAAAATCAAAATGCTCAAAGTAGATGGATCCTACTTGCGAGAGATTACACGCATGGAACGAGTTGATTTACTTGTTATTGACGATTTTGGACTTCAGCCGCTGGATGGACCAAGCAGGTTGTCTTTTCTTGAGATTATTGAGGATCGATATGAGAAGAAATCTACAATTATTACATCACAACTACCTGTCGATAAGTGGTATGATGTTATTGGTGAAAAAACTGTTGCAGATGCAATACTGGATAGATTGGTTTACTCATCACATCGCATTGATATAAAAGGAGAGTCTCTCAGAAGTTCAAAACAAATAAAGAAAGAAGAAGAAAAATAATTAAATTGATAACGAAAAGTTCTTTGGTTTATGGGGATGAAAGTGGCTCACTTTCGTCCGGAACAGATGGTTCACTTTCACCCGGAATTACTGGCTCACTTTCATCCGGAAATGGTGGCTCACTTTATACGGTATTTACAAGTAGAATAAGATTCTTAACTTTGTTACTACTGGCAATGAATATGACAACAATAACTCCAGTCGAATCAAGTGTAACTCCGTTCACTCTTCCAGGGACACATCTTGTAGATTTATGCCTCCAGATTTGTGAAATTGGAATAACCCTTCACACGTCAGCCAAGTCCTGCGTGTGGAACACTAATGTGCACTTTGCATAAAACGTATCTGCCGGTCTTGTCCCGGCTATTATTTCTAAATAGTCCGCATAATTCATGCCAAGGCAGAAATGCCAAATAATCAGGCAAATCACCCTTTATTTACTGCCAATCTGACATCACCATTCTAAATTGTCACTCTCCTATTCTGACAATTAGAATAACTCTGTCGTAGCCACCCCTATTCTTCCAACAAGAATGTATTCAGACAAAACATCAAGGCAGAACCCCTCAGAATCCCTACATTTAGCGTCAACAAAGGAACACAGTGAGTTGATAATGTCCTCTTTTTTCGTTATATTTTATAGAAAAGATATGAAATATGATAACAGGATTTACAATGACAATTACCCCAGAAGAGTTGAAACAGATAGTCAAGGCCGCGGTGATGGAAACATTGAATGAGAAAAAAGAGAAGCCTGTGGTAATGAAACGATATACACGCCAAGAGACACGTGAGCTACTTCACATAAGTCTATCTACTCTCGATACCTATGTGAAGAAAGGAGCCATCACATGTTCCCGGGTTGGGAAACGAGTACTATTCAGCCAGGAGGATATTGACAAAGCTCTAGCCAAGAACAGAAGTAACTAATCCCCATGGAAATCTTGAATAAATCTGTGAAATCAGAGAATTTTCAGAAAATACGCCAACTGTACGCCAAAAGGGGTAAAACAGAAAACCGAACTTCTTTATTATCAGAAAGTTCGGTTTTTGAATTGAGGTCGGTAGCGGATTCGAACCGCTGTAACCGGTTTTGCAGACCGGCGCCTAGCCACTCGGCAAACCGACCAAGTGATGCTTATAAGCGCAAAATTAGTAAAAATTTTTACTTCTGTTTCAGCAGCCAGCTAATGCGATCAAATGAGAAGAAGTAGTGGATCACCACGGCCAATCCAAAAATGAGGGCAATTGTGGAGTAATCCAGGTCCAGCATCATCCATGCTGCTGCACCGAAAAGTATCAATTCCAGCATAAGCCTGACTATCCCGGGGGTTTTGACCACAGTTTTACCAGAGCGGCTGGGATCTCCTCTGACTGCAAAAATGCCCCACATCAGGGCGAACAGGAGGGGAAAGAGAATTGCCAGAAGAATTCTCATTCCACCACTGGCCAGGGAGTATCCCCAAATTCCGAAGGCAACTATAGCTGCCACTTCCAGTAAGAAGCGAAGGCTTAGGTTTATGGGATGATCAGAACTCATTTTGTGACTACCTTATTCTATAACAAGTCAACTGGTAATTGGTTTTTTACCATTTACCGGTGAATCAGATAAGATTACCGATTTATACTGGATTCGTGTTAGTTCTCGCCGTAGATTTACTTTATGATTTGGTACATCCTCATATCGCTGCTGGTGGTTTTTGTATTCTGGCTTTTGCTTGTACCGGTGATTATATATACCGATACCAACAGAAACCGCTATCTCCTGACCCTGCCGGGTATATTCAGGGCAGTGGTAGTTCCGCATGAGGGCCTCTTCCACATCAAAGGCTGGATTTTCTTCATCCCCTTTAAATTTAATCCCTTTGAGCAGAAGAAAAGAAAGGGAGAAAAAAAGTCAGTGAAGAAAAAGAAGAAGAAACGTTTGTGGAAATCCGGTAGAGTCCGGACAATGAAGGGCGCGCTGCGTGCTTTCAGGATTAAACAGCTGGAGGCTGAAATCGACACTGATGATTTTACCCTGAATGCCTGGCTGGTACCGGTATTTTCAGCGGTAAACCAGGAAAACGTCCACCTTCAGGTCAATTTCGAGGGCAATCAATCCCTGCTTCTTGACCTGAGGGTCACCCTGGGAGCATTGTTATGGAGTATAATTAAAACGAAATACAGCTTAAATATTAACCATTAAAACATACTGTTATGAATTTCAACATTGAATCATTACTCGACAAAGTATCTGACCATGTAAAAACCCTGGCCAGTACCGAAACCATTCTGGGAGACGAATTTACTCTGGGAGAATTTACCTGCAGACCTGTTATTAAGGTGGGTACGGGCTTTGGCAGCGGCGCTGGCGAAGGAAATGACCCGAAAAGCAACAAGGGAACAGGTGCTGGAGCAGGCGCCGGCATCGGCATTACTCCCCTGGGTTTTCTTACTACCAAAGGAGATGAGATTTACTTCATTCCTTCTGACAAGAAGACTGCCCTCTCTTCACTAATCGAACAGGTGCCTGACCTGGTTGAGAAGGTCGCCGATATGAAAAACAAAGAAGAGAAGAAGGAGGAGAAAAAGGAGGAAAAGAAAGAAGAGAAGAAGTAGATTCGTATTCGTTAGTTTAAGAAGAAGCCGTTTAATCCACATGGATTAGGCGGCTTTTATTATAAACTTAACCAACTCTTCACATATGATCAATTGGCTTAAGGGGCAATGAATGTAATTTTGAGGCAACAATTTTAACTCATGAAAACAGCCATTGCCACTATGATAAAACAGAACGAAATAATGGAAGGTCCCAGGCCGGATGATTTCCTTTCCTTAGAGCTCAGGAAAAGGGAATTGGGTGGATATTTAGGAGAGGATGTACCCGATATGCTGATTAAACTTCCTCCGCCACCATATGAAGGATCATCGGGATGGGAAAATGACCTGGAGCTAAGCTTTACCTATCTCAGGGCTGATGAGGCCAGGAAAGAACAGGCCAAACAGGATGCTATCCTCAGGTTCCCCTGGGCGACCGATGCGTTTAATTCGGTTGTGGATGGTAAGATCCACCCGGAAATTAGCCCAAGCCTTTACAAGATCCTGAAGAAAACCTGCCAGGATGGTATTAAGTCCACTCGTGGCCCCAAGCAATTCTATGAACGCCCAAGGCCATTTATGGTGAACCATCTACCGACCTTAACACCCCAGGATGAAGATATCTTAAAAGAGGACGGATCCTATCCTTCCGGTCATACTGCCGTAGGATGGATTTGGGCTTTGATCCTGGTAGATCTCTTCCCTTTCTATTCCTATGAGGTGCTGGAAAGAGGCCGACAGTTCGGGATCAGTCGGAATATATGCAATGTTCATTGGCACAGTGATGTATTGGCCGGAAGAACATGCGGGGCTGCGGTCACATCCAGACTCTATGAATGTCCGGAATTCCTCGACGATCTGCACACAGCCAAAAGAGAACTTGCTGCCATGGAATTTTAGCCACAATTCAGCATAGCTGGCAGGTGATTGATCAATAGGTTTTCTATACGCCATTGTTTAACTTTATAGTATGAAAAAACTATTAGGTTCGACGATATTAGGAATTGCCCTGATTGCCACTACTGGCACGGGTTGCAAGCCTGAGGTGGAGCTCCAGTTGACAGATGACAAACTGCTTGATTTGGTGCAGCACCAGACCTTCAAATACTTCTATGATTTTGCTCATCCGGTTTCGGGAATGTCCAGAGAGCGAAACAGTACCCTTGATACGGTAACCTCGGGAGGAACCGGCTTTGGCATCATGGCCTTGATAGTAGGTGTGGAGCGGGGATTCATTACCCGGCAGGAAGGAACATCTCACCTGGAAAAAATACTCGACTTCCTGGAAACCTGCGATCGTTACCATGGGGTGTGGCCCCACTGGCTCAGTGGATCCACTGGTGAGGTGATCCCTTTCAGTGCCAAGGACAATGGAGCCGACCTGGTCGAAACTGCTTTTCTGGTACAGGGACTGCTTACCATGCGGGAATATCTCTACGAATCAGATTCCAAAGAAAAGACCCTAAAGGATCGAATAGACGCGCTCTGGCAGGCCGTGGAGTGGGACTGGTTCACACAAGGAGGTCAGGAGGTTCTTTACTGGCACTGGTCGCCAGAGTTCGAATGGGAAATGAATCATGCCATCCGGGGACATAATGAAACGCTAATTACCTATGTGCTCGCGGCTTCGTCCCCGACGCATTCCATCGACTCACTGGTTTATCATAAGGGCTATGCCAGGGATGGAGAACTTGTGAATGGATCCGAATTTTATGGAATTAAACTGCCTCTTGGGGAGGAGCTGGGAGGTCCGCTCTTCTTTTCGCATTACTCTTTCCTGGGACTGGACCCAAGAAACCTGGAAGATACCTATGCCAACTACTGGGAGCAAAATTTGAATCACACCCTGATCAACCGGCAATATTGCATAGAGAATCCCAAGAACTTTAAAGGGTATAGCGCCGATTGCTGGGGACTGACAGCCAGTGATAACCATCAGTTCTACAGCGCCCATTCCCCTACCAACGATCTGGGTGTAATTACCCCTACTGCGGCTATTTCTTCCATCCCTTATACTCCGGAATATTCTCTTGCGGCCATCAGGTACTTTTACTATGAGCTGGGGAATAAGCTCTGGGGCGATTATGGTTTCCACGATGCCTTCAACCAATCGGAGCATTGGTGGGCCGATTCCTACCTGGCCATTGACCAGGGGCCCATTGTGGTGATGATAGAAAACCATCGAACAGGATTACTCTGGGACCTGTTTATGTCCGCCCCTGAAATTGCACCGGGATTGCAAAAGCTCGGTTTTTCTTTCTAGGGCTAACAGAAATTCCTTAACTTCTGTCAACAAAAGCATCTTATGATGGTTTATGAACTAAACTTAAACCTAAAACAAATCTATTATGGAAAAATTTCAAGCTATTCTTGAAAAAGTGTACGAACTGCTCGTTACCTACGGAATGAAATTCGTTATGGCCATTGTCGTTCTGGTCGTAGGTCTGCTTGTAATCAAATGGATCACCAAAGCAGTGGTCCGATTAATGAAAAAGGGCAATGTAAATGAATCTCTGATCCCCTTCCTTAAATCATTATTGAACATCGCGCTAAAGCTGATGCTGGTGATCAGTGTCATGGGCATGGTGGGCATCCAGATGACCTCCTTTATAGCCGTACTTGGTGCAGCCGGTCTGGCCGTGGGACTGGCCCTGCAGGGAACGCTGCAAAATTTCGCAGGTGGGGTGATGATCCTGCTATTCAAGCCTTACGAAGTGGGTCATTTTATCGAGGCCCAGGGTTTCATGGGAACTGTGAAGGAGATCCAGATTTTCACTACGGTATTGACCACCCCCGATAATCGTAAGGTGATCATTCCCAATTCTCCCCTGGCTACTGGTTCCATTACCAATTTTTCGGCCATGCCCACCCGCCGGATCGACTTTTCGTTCGGAATTGGCTATGGTGATGACATTGATGCGGCTAAAAAAATTCTGCAGAAGATGGCCGATAAGGACGAACGTGTTCTAAAAGACGAAAATCCGCCCGTGGTAATGGTGGAGGCCCTGGCCGACAGTTCAGTGAATCTGAAGCTTCGTACCTGGGTTAAATCTGAGGATTACTGGGACCTGTTCTTTGATATCACAGAGAACGTGAAGAAGCAATTTGATGGAGCTGGAATTTCAATTCCTTTCCCGCAACAGGATGTACATCTATACAATCACAAGGGATAGATTTTTTGCGCAATTGGTCTTTGCCTAGAAGGTATATCCGATGTTGATATACCAGATGGGGTTCCAGGTATCGGTCCTGGAACCTAAAAAGAAAGAGATGGGGCCCAGGGGTGTTTTATAAACGGCTCCGGCTCCGGCTCCTATGTATCGCCCTTCACTGCTGAATTCCAGTATATTATCAAGGAATTCCTGGTTGTCGTCGGCCACCAGGATAAGATTTCCAAGGGCAGAGATATAAAGATTAGGAATCACTTGATACTGAAGGGCTATTTTCTCCTTCACATAGTTTCCCTGGAGCAGCTCATTGCTGTTTAGGCCCACAAATGCCACCTGGTTCTCTCTGATGTTATAGCGATATCCACCCATGTAAAAATTATCGAAGAAGGGTTTCTCATTGGCTGAAACCCCCACACTAAAATCAAAATTCAGGGATAATTTGCGACCCAGAGAAAAATAACTTTCCCAGGCTGCAGTGACGACCCAGTATGGGTCCATGTGTTCCTCTAAACTATTTTCCAGGTCAAGACTATCAGGATAGCTGAAATTTGAAATGAAGTTGGTCCCTAAAGCCTGGCGATATTCCAGTTCCACCCTCATTCCTTTTGAAGGAACCACCAGGTTATTAAAAGAATTATGCTGAAAACCCAGAGAAAGCTCAGGCCCGCTGAAAATAAACTTGTCCAGGTATTCAAATTCCGGATAGAACTCTTTAATCGTTTTAGATAGTTTTAACTTCGAGTAGCGATAGTAAAAAGCAGCATCCAGCTGACTGTTTATCCTGAGGATCTGGCTGAATCTCAGACCACCTTCAAAATAGCTCCGCTTGTAATCGCCGATGTCCACTTCATTCTCATTGAACATGGGGTAACTGGCCCTTTCTGCCAGGGCTGTCAGAGAGGCGATGGTCTTGCGCTTTTTCCCAAAGTGAAAATCATAGTATCCCTTCCCTTGAGGGCTTTCACTTATATCGCCGGTGATACTTAGCCTGGAGCCATCCAGCAGGGAATTCAGCAAGGTATAGTTCAGGATGATACCCGGTCCATAATCATTGTCATAATGCAGGGCAAACTTGAGAGAGTTATCGGCTTTCTCCTTTATTCTGAATACAAGCCGGTATCCTTCCTCCAGGGCCTCAAAATAATAGCCTATCCTGTCAAAAAAGAGCGTGCCGAATAGTTTATCCATTCCTTTATCCAGTTGCTCATTGCTAATCCAGCTATCCGCCTCCAGTCCTGTGGTGGCAATAACAAAACTGGACATGGCCGGTGAAGCCTCCAGGATCTGTATTTCTTTGATCAGAATTGAATCGTGTGCCGGTAGTTGAGTTTTCAATGCTGGTGGCCCAAGCGTATTCACCGAATCGGCCAGTGCCCTTAAGCTTTCGATCTGAGCCCTTGCAGCCTTTTCTCCCTGATCCATGATCTCCACCCCACTGGTAAAACTGGAAGACGTAAAGCCTGTGAGGTCCGGAGTAATCAAAAGGTCCACCAGGGGAACCTGGGACTGAACATCCGCGGCCCCGGATAAGAGTGAAGTTCTTGTTATAATACTTGTAAGGGAGCGCAACTGCTCCTCATTCATATGACTATCGAATCCCACATAAACCCCAATGACGATGTCGGCCCCCATATCGATGGCCTCCTGGACCGGGAAGTTTCTCACCACTCCCCCGTCCACAAGAATATGTGAACTATCGCGGATGACCGGGGTAAAAACACTGGGTATGGCCATGCTGGCACGCATGGCAGAAGAGAGATCTCCACTGTTCATCTCTACCTTCTCACCCTTAAGAATGTCGGTGCCCACACAGACAAAGGGAGTGGGAAATTCATTGAAATCATCCACCCCGGCCTGTCTCCAGGTCAGATTCGAAAAGAGCTCCGACAGCTTTTGTCCCTCGATCAGTCCGGATGGCAATTCAGGCTTGCCATGGTATACCGGCATTTCCAAAAGAAACTTGCTGTAATCATCCTTCCGGCGAATAATCACCTGGTTGGCAGGGATCTCATTGGTCAGTACGCTTCCCCAGTCCACGGTTTCAATAATGTGGCCTATTTCCTCAGCAGAATAGCCAATGGAATAGAGGCCGCCCATGATACTTCCCATACTGGTTCCGGTAATGTAGTCGGGCTGCAGACCAACCTCCTCCAGGACTTTCAAAACCCCCACATGGGCCATACCCTTAGCTCCCCCGCCACTGAACACATAAGCGATCTTTGGACGCTCCCCACTCTCACTCTGAGCAGATAGCAGCTGAGGAACAAGCAAAAGAGCCAGAATCAATAGCCATTGGCATCTAAGGGGCTTCATATTAATTCTATTCTGAATCTTAAATTTTAGCTTCTCTTCGACCAGTTGTCTCTCAGGGTCACGGTCCGGTTGAAAACCAGCTTCTCGGAAGTGGCATCCGGATCCACATTAAAATAACCCAGTCGCTGGAACTGAAAATGTTCCAGAGCCTTTGCCTCCTTCAGGGAGGGCTCCACATATCCGGTAATCACCTTTAGTGAGTCGGGGTTTAGAAAATCTCCCGGCTTCTTGTCCCTGTGTCCGGCCGGATCCGGATCATTGAAGAGCCTGTCATACAACCTGACCTCAGCTTCCACAGCATGTTTGGCAGAAACCCAGTGCAGGGTTCCCTTTACTTTGCGGTTTGCTTCGGGTCCGCCACTGCGGGTAGCCTCATCGTAGGTACAGTAAACCTCGGTGATCTCCCCATTCTCATCCTTTTTATAATCCTCGCATTTGATGATGTAGGCCGATTTCAGCCTGACTTCCCTTCCGGGACCCAGGCGGAAAAATTTCTTTGGAGGATCTTCCATAAAGTCCTCCCGTTCAATATAGATCTCACTGGAGAAGGGGATGGTACGGCTGCCCATGCTTTCATCCTCGGGATTGTTGATGGTCTCCATATCCTCGGTTTTGTCCCCCGGATAGTTGGTAATGATCAGTTTCAATGGATTCAGAACGGCCATCACCCTGGGGGCTTTTTTATTAAGATCTTCTCTGACAGCAAATTCCAGCAAGCCCACGTCGTTCTGGGCCATGACCTTGGTATAACCAATGCTGTCATTAAAGTTCCGTATGGATTCGGGGGTATATCCACGTCTGCGCAGTCCGGTGAGTGTGGGCATCCTGGGATCGTCCCAGCCATTCACATGACCCTCCCTGACCAGGTCAAGCAATACCCGTTTACTTAATACGGTATAAGTCAGGTTCAGACGGTTGAATTCTGTTTGTCGGGGCCTGTAGTCATCACTCATCAGATGTTCCACCAGCCAGTCATACAGGGGGCGATGCACCTCAAATTCAAGGGTGCATAAGGAATGAGTTACTCCCTCGAAGAAGTCAGACTGTCCGTGAGCAAAATCATACATGGGATATACCTTCCAGGTATCTCCTGTGCGATGATGTTCGTGGAACAGAATCCGGTAGATCACCGGATCGCGCATATGCATGTTGGGAGAGGCCATATCAATTTTGGCTCTCAACACCCTGGAACCTTCGGGAAATTCTCCCGTATTCATCCCCTGAAACAGTTCCAGGTTCTCCTCCACGGAGCGATCCCTGAAGGGACTGTGCGTACCCGCTTCGTTGGGGGTACCTTTCTGAGCTGCAATATCTTCGGACGACTGGTCATCCACATAGGCCAGGCCCTTTTTTATCAGGTCGGTGGCAAAATCATAGAGCTTCCCAAAGTAGTCGGAAGCAAAGTATTCGCGGTCTTCCCAGTCAAATCCCAACCAGTGGATATCCTCCTTGATGGAGTCCACATATTCCACGTCCTCCTTGGTGGGATTGGTATCATCGAAGCGGAGGTTGCACTTTCCTCCATACTTTTCAGCAATTCCAAAGTCGAGACAGATGGCCTTGGCATGGCCTATATGAAGGTAACCGTTGGGCTCCGGAGGGAAACGGGTATGTACCCTTCCACCATCTCTTCCGGTCCGGATATCTTCCTCAACCATGGCCTCGATAAAATTGAGGCTCTTCTTTTCTCCTGTATCTTCTTTATGCGCTGTCATTTTTCTTCCTGTTAAAGTCCACAAAATTAGTAATTCTGACGGACTTACGGGAAGGCAGCAAGCCAACAGCTGCTTTTATTCATATCTACTCCTGATAAATGGAGTCGGCCGGATTGGCAGTGGCAGCCTTATAGGATTGGTAGCTCACCGTCAGGGCCGTTGGCAGCAGGATTAAAAGAATGGTCCAGAGGAAAATAAGCGGACTCAATTCGTAACGATAGACGAAGTCCTGCAGCCAGTCGTTCATCAGGAACCAGACAGCTGGTATGGACAGTGCAAAGGAGATCAGGATCAGCACCAGGAATTCCCAGCTAATCATTCTCAGGATCCGTTCGATACTGGCTCCGAACACCTTCCTGACCCCGATTTCGCGTGTGCGACGTTCGGTGGTATAGGAGGCCAGTCCAAACAGACCCAGACAGGCTATTATGATTATAAGTATTGTAAACCCGGTAAATACGGTTCTCCGGTTCTTATCGTTACTGAACTGCTCCATAAAATCATCCTCCAGAAAGGCGTATTCAAAGGGTTTCCCCGGGAAGATTTCTTCCCACTTTTCCTGTATAAATGCAAGGCTGGATTCTGTATCTGCCCCTGCAATTTTCACATATAAGATGGGACTGTCCAGACGGTAAAGCAGCATAAGCGACTCCACCTCATTGTACATCCCTGTCTGGTGGTAGTCCTTCATGACCCCGATCACACGGCCCATGATCTGGTCTCCATCTCCCAGCTGCACCCGCTTGCCAATGGGCTCCTCCCAGTTGAATCGTGCTGCAAGTGTCTCATTCACAAGCACCCCTGTAAGGGTATCCCCGATAAAATCCCTGGAGAAGTCGCGTCCCTCCACCATCTGGATCCCCAGGGTCTCCACAAAATCATGATCGACCACAGCAAAATTGATCCCCCGCTCATCCATCCCGTTGGAGGTCTCTATCTGGAAAATAACCTTGCCAGATCCTTCTCCGATCCTTGTATTGGTTATACCAGCATGTTCAATTTGAGGATTTTCCAATAGTTGCTCTTTTAAAAGACGCATATTGGTCATGGGTTCGTTGTCCGGAAGCTGAAGGGAAACTACACCTTCCATATCCCACCCCTGTTCTTTGCTTTGCATGTAGTTGAGCTGGTTTATCACCACCAGGGTACTGGCAATCATCACCCCCGAGATGGTAAACTGTATCACGGTCAGCACCTTGCGAAATACTCCGCGGGAGGTTCCCGATTGAGTAACACCTTTCATAACCATCACAGGAGAGAACCTGGAAAGAAAGACTGCCGGATAGAATCCACCCAGGATTCCCACCAACAGCATAATGCCAATCAGGCTGAGAATCGCCACGGGCCGGCCCAGCACATCCAGGGAAAAATCCTTTCCTGAAAGAAAATTAAGCTGGGGCAGCAGGATCAGTATGAGCCCGATGCTCAGTGCAAGTGAAAAGAGGGTAAGCATGGTGGATTCAGCCAGGAATTGGGTGATCAGGAGTCTCCGGCTGGACCCGATGACCTTGCGCAAGCTGATCTCCTTGGCCCGTTTCGCCGATCGTGCCGTAGCCAGACTGATGTAGTTCAGAGTGGCAATAAGCAGCAGGAAGAAAGCCACCACGCTGAAGATAATGACATACTGAATGCTGCCTGTGGGTTCGGGTTCCTGAGCACTATCCGACCGCAGGTGAATATCAGTTAATTTCATTAACTCATACTCAATGCTAATACCCATGCTTTCGAAAATGGTGGCCATATAACGGTCATACATCTCCTTCATCTTCTCCTGCAGGGCAGCCCCATCCTCACCCTCCTGAAGTAAGAGGTAAGTAAATACCCCGAAATTGCCCCAGTTTCCCATCTGAGCCTGGAGATCGAGACTGTTCCGGGAAACCAGTCCATCAAACAGGATGTGGGAGTTCCTGGGAACATCCTCAATTACTGCAGTAATGGTATAGATCTCCTCTCCCACCTTCAGGGTCTTCCCCACAGCCTGTTCCCCGCTGAAGTAGCGTTCTGCCATGGTTTCGGTCAACACGATGGAGTTGGGTTTATCAAGAGCTACCTCTGTACTTCCTTCCAGGGTTTTGTATGTGAAAATGTCAAAAAAGGTGGAGTCGGCATACATCACATCATCTTCGGTAAATTCCATTTCCCCGTTTTTAAAAAGGGCCCGCTGGAAGGGAAAAAGCCGTGTAGAACTCTCCACCTCCGGGTAGTCCTCTTTAACCTGATCCGCAAAGGGAAACTGCGCTATGATCCAGGTAAACTCATCATCGGTCTCGGTAATGTGTGACTGAACCCGGTAGATCCGGTCGCCATTTTTATGATATTTATCAAAGCTCAGTTCATCGCTAACATAGAGAATCAGGAACAGCGCACTGGTAATGCCCAGGGTCATCCCCAGAATATTCAGAAAACTATATCCAAACTTATTGGTGATGTTTCGGAATGCACTTTTTACTAAATTCTTAAACATAAGATGTGGTTTTACCGGATTTACCGAAGCATGCTAAATGTATGGCAAGTGCATGACATTTAAAAGTTATTTATTCCTAAATTTAGCTGCATTAACAATCCATTAACCAGAGAATCCGGATATGGGCAAAATAGTCATTGAAGAAATGGAATTTTATGCCTTCCACGGGCACTACCAGGAAGAGCAGATAGTGGGCAACCGATTTCTGGTAGATCTGGAAATGGAAGCCGATCTTTCGGAACCGTCCCGTTCCGATAACCTGAACGATGCGGTGAATTACCAGCAAGCCTACCAGATCATTAAAAATGAGATGCGGCGGACCAAATCCAATCTCCTGGAAAACATTGGGAAACGGATCCTGGATGCGCTCTATGCGGAGATGGAAGGCATTAAAAAAGCTACCATCCGGGTCAGGAAACTGAATCCACCCATGGGCGGACCCATAAAATCGGTTGGCATTAAGATGAGCCGGAAACAGAACCCCAGCTAAGTTTTTATTTTACCTCGTAGGCGTAATTTACAATCCGGGTATAAGCTGAGCCCAGTTTTTCATAAACGGTCTCGGGATACTCATACTCATTGAGTGTTATATCATAGGTGTAGTTATAGTCGTCCCCTTCCGATCTGGTGAGCATGTTGTTTACATAGCTTTCTCCCTGGAAGTAATACTGAAGCGCGAAGTAGGGATGCTTCGTCTGATCATAGCTCATGGTCCTTTGAGCGCTTTCACCACTTCTTGGATCCAGCTCGGTACTGGAGATCAGATTGCCCTGATCATCATACGCATAACTGGTATTCCTTACATATTCCTCCCGGTGACCGTCAGCAGATATTTCATATTCAAACTCTTCGCTGATATTCCCATTCTCATAGTTATACTCTATATATCCGGCGTAGATGGAATCAAGGGGCTCCAGGTAGGTGTAGTCGAGGTTTCGCTTGATCAGATCAACCCGTTCCACCAGCAGGCCATCGTAAACATACCATCTCTCCTCCTGTACCTTGGTATCCACATTCATGACCCGGATCACCTGTATCCGATCCATATCATCGTACTCAAAATAATGGGTCTGATGATTGCTCCAGGTAATGCGATCCAGAAGCTCTGTTCCAGAGATATAGTGAAAATCGGCCAGGATCTTTGAGGTTTGGGACCCCTGTACCAGGGTCATGGAGATGTTAGACGGAAGACAAACGGGCTCCACCTCTGGTTCAACTGTTTCACAGCCAATTGCAAGCAGGAAGAGCGGTAATACGGCTAGTAAAAGGGTGTTCTTCATGGCGATCAGTTCAATTGTATATTTATTTACGAATTGAACTGTCGGGAGTTGAATATTTTACATGAACATCGTATTTCAGTTGACTAACTGAATGCTTACCAGTACGGGCAGGTGATCGGAAAAGAAGCTCCTGTCCCTTGAGTCGGTCAATCCGCCATAACGTAAGACCTTCAGTGCCTTAGAAACAAACACATAATCGATCCGTTCCCTGGGAGGGTCGTCGTAGGTGAATCCATGGTAGGTAGCAATTGAACTATAGGGGGCCATTTCAGATACCTGGAAGGAATCCTGAAGTTTGCTGCGTATCAATTCAATGGGTTCTGAAGCCGGGGGCAGATTAAAATCCCCACAAAGCACCACCGCTCCTCCAAGACCGGAAATCTCTTCAATTTTATCCAGGATCAGTCCGGCCGATTCCCTGCGGGCCTCCTCTCCCCTGTGATCAAAATGCGTATTGAAAACATGGAGGATCTTTCCCGTTTCTTTTATCTCCAGTTTGACCCAGCTGCATACCCTGCGGCAGGCTGCATCCCATCCAAAGCTGCATGCTTCGGGGGTCTCCGATAGCCAGAAGGTCCCGCCATCCAGCTTTTTAAATCGCATCTTATTGTAAAAAACAGCCGAGAACTCACCTTCCCTCTTCCCGTCATCCCTGCCGACCCCTTCATAACTAAAATCGGGGAAAGCCGATTCCAGATCATCCATCTGATCTGGCAGGGCTTCCTGAACACAGAAAATATCGGCCCTGTGGAACCTGAAAAGCGCTGCCACATCATCCTTCCGGTGGGGCCAGGCGTGCTCCCCGTCGCCCGAGGTGTTCATCCTGATGTTATAGGTAATCAATTCAACAGGTTCCTGCGCCATGGCAGCCAGCGCCAGGACCCATATACAGAAAGAAATCAGTGTTTTCATCATATTTTATAATTAACAATTAAGGCATTTGAACAAGCACAAACAGCCTGCACTGCGAGCTATACTGGCATATCCAGCCAGAAATGCTGACCCAGCCCGACTCCGAACATCATAATCCCGAATATCCCATGCAATACGGAGGTAAACAGTACACTTCGGGTTAGCTGGTAATTCCAGGCAAAATAAAGTCCCCCGATAAAGGTAAGAATCAAAGAGACAGGATCGTAATAAACAATGTGCATAAAAGAAAAGGTAAGGGCACTGGCACCCACAAACTGCCATCCCTTTGTGAAGATCCTGGAATATCGCCTGCTGAGGAAGGTCCTGTAAATAATCTCCTGCCCGAATGCTGAGAATACCGGGTAAAATATGCACATGCCCAGGTAAATCCAGATATTGGCACGGGGCAGGTTAAACAAATCCCCGGGGTGGAAGTAGGAGACATATCCAAGCATCAAGCCGGCGCTGACCAGAATGAGCATCGCATTTATATAGATGATTTTCCGTGGAAGCTCCCATCTGAACAGCTCTCTCCAGTGGAAGTCCGAAGTTCGCCTCAGGATTATAAAAATAAAAACAAGCACCGGTATTATAAGTATGCTTGGATGGATAAAATCCTGGTCCAGGTAGATCCATGTGGGAACCCCAAAAAACAGGAGCACAAATTCAAGTATTAACCAGAGTTTAGCCTTCATTTGGATGCTGACTTCGATTCTTACTGTTCTTTAGCTTCTTCTCTAACTCCCTGGCTGAAGCTGTGGTGGCCAGTCCACCCAGCGCGGTACAACGCAATTCATGGGGAAGGCTTCTTCCCACCCGGTCCATGGTCTCAATGACTTCATCCAGGGGAATCAGGTGATCATAGCCGGCAAGGGCCATGTTTGCGCAGACCAGGGCATTCAGCGCCGAGCTTACATTCTTTCCCAGACAGGGCGCTTCCACGCGGGCAGCAATGGGATCACATATCATCCCCAGCGAATTCTGCAGGGCCAGTGAGCTTGCAGCCATGCACTGCTCCACGCTTCCTCCCATTAATGCAGTGATGGCAGCAGCGGCCATGCCGGCTCCCGATCCGCACTCCGCCTGGCATCCACATATCTCAGCAGAGAAGGTTGATGCTGTCGCAATGAATAGTCCGGCAAGACTGCCTGCCAGTAAGGCTTTCACCACCTGATCCTCATCCAGCCCATGGGCGTCGGCAACACCAAGTACAGCGCCCGGAAAAGTTCCACATGACCCGGCTGTTGGGGCAGCTACAATGACCCCCATGGAGCTCTTCACCTCCATAATAGCTGAAACATACAGGGTAATCCTGTGAACTGTCTCCCCCCCGGCAAGGCCTCCGGCTTCCATGCTCTTGATATATGCACCAGATTGTGCTCCATAGATCCTGTCCTCAAATTGCGTTCCGCTCATACCGGCATCAATGGAGCTTCGCATGACCTGGTAGAGCTCCTTCATCATCTGAAGTACCTGCTGCTCATTCTTTCCGCCAAAGGCTGATTCATAAGCTACGGCCAGCTCCCAGGCCTGCAAATTCCTTTGCTTGTTGTACTGCATCATCTGTCCGCAGGAGTCAAATGGCAATTTAATTTGCTCCAGGCCTGGAGTTGGCAGGAGCGGGGGTATTACTCTTTTCTGGCCATCTTCTCCAAGCGACAATTCCATCTGCCGATCTCCTTTGATGGAAACTTTGATTCCGTTGATCCGGATCACTTCTATCATTCCCCCGCCGGTGGAAATGGCATGCACTTCCATTTGCTGTTTCCCGTTGTCCATCTGAACCAGGTAAAGGTTGGGCATATTACAGTCAGTCTCCTCGATCCTGAAAGTTACATGGATCCCGGCCTCAAGCAGGTAGGGTTCCGGATCGAGCAAGCGCTCATCATCCGGATCGAAACCCAGCAGTCCACCCTTCATTCCCATATCGGAACCCTGACTTTCGTGCGTAGTTGCAAGCGCATCCCGGGAATCGTAGCTCACCGCCACCCTTCCGGGATGACCCAGCATCAGTTCCCTGCAGATCTTTCCGATTCGCAGTGCTGCAGCACTGTGAGAACTTGAAGGGCCCCGCATCACCGGACCCACCACATCGTTAAAGATGCTTGGAATATGGATATGCTCAGAATTCATTCCGCGGATTTACAATTTTTCCTGCCAGTACCGGGCCATGGTGCGTCGCAGGTGCAGACTTGTATTTTCCCGCTCGCGAATGGCGTGGGTCCGCATGGGATATGACATCATATCGAAGAGCTTGTCCTGTTTAATCAGCTCGTCCACAAGCATCTCGAAGCTCTGGTAATGCACATTGTCATCGGCGGTCCCGTGAATCAACAAGAGATCCCCTTCCAGGCCCGAAGCATGGGTGATGGGAGAACCCTGTAGGTAACCTTCGCTGTTTTTATCGGGCAGACCCATATAGCGTTCCTGGTAGGCCGTATCGTATAATTTCTGGTTTGAAACAAAGGCAATGGCGATCCCTGTTTTATAAATGCCGGGATAGCGGAACATGGCATTGAGGGTCATGGAGCCTCCTCCGCTCCATCCCCATATGCCAACCCGTTCCCTGTCCAGGTAAGCATAGGTATCCAGGATCTTTTGTGCCGCAGCGGCCTGGTCCCTGGCTGCCAGGATTCCTATCTGCTCGTAGATGGAATTTCTCCAGGCTTTCCCCCGGGGGGCCGCGGTACCGCGATTATCCACACTGATCACCACATAGCCGAGCTGTGCCAGGTACTGGTGCCAGAGGTCCCCGCCACCCCAGCTGTCCTGTACCGTGGCTCCGGCCGGTTCCCCGTAGACATAAAAGATGATAGGGTACTTCTTTCCCGGATCAAAGGCAGGGGGTTTGATCATCCAGGCATCCAGGATCACATCCCCGATATCGACCCTGAAAAACTCTTTGGGCTCAAGTCCCAGCCCGGCATACTTCTCTCTGATCTTCTGGTTGTCTTCCATCACCCTGACGGCCTTATGAGATTTGACATCAACCAGGGAAATCACGGAAGGAGTCTGAGCATTATTATAGGTATGCAGGGCCCATTTCGCATCGTCGGACATCACATAGCGATGCTGACCTGCCTGTGTGGCCGGGGAAATTCGTTCGGGCGAACCCTTTCCGCTGAGCCTGCTCCTGTAAAGGTAGCGCTGTGTAGGATTATCGGGCGATGCAGTATAATACACATAACCCGATTTTGGGTTGATGCAATTCAGTGAGACCACATCAAAATCCCCACGTGTTACCTGCTTGATCTCACTCCCATCACGGGATACCTTATAAAGGTGCCTCCATCCGTCCCGTTCGCTGGTCCAGGTGAAATACCGGTTTTCATCCAGCCAGACCAGGTCGTCGTGCACATCCAGAAAGGCCTCATCACTTTCTGTGAGGATATTTTCTATTTCCATGGTTTCAATGTTCCCGATCCATACCCGGTTTGTATTCTGAAGCCTGTTCAGCTGCTGAAAAATCACTTCCTCAGCTCCTGGAATGACTTCCATTCTCACCAGGTAATTGTTTCTTGGATCTCCCGGAACATCAAACCATTTGGTGGCTCCACCTCTGAGCTCGACTACTCCGATCTTCACGGCCGAATTGGTGGTCCCCACCTTGGGATAGGGAAAAGGCATGGGTTGAGAATAAATGGAATCCAGGTTGTTGATCAGATAAAAGGTGCCGGTCCCTTCGGTATCGGAGTGCCAGTAAATGATCTTCTCCCCGTCGTTGCTCCAGCGAAAGCCGTCCCGGCAACTAAACTCTTCCTCGTATACCCAATCGAAGGTCCCATTCACAAATCGTTCACCTCCATCTTTGGTCAACTGAGTAACTGCGCCTGTTCCCAGGTCCTCGGAAAAAATATTATGCCCGCTTACATAGGCTACCCTGCTTGCATCGGGAGAGAATTTGGCAAACATCAGGGAGGAGGCGGGCAGACTGGCCCCCACCCGTTGCAGGTGTCCCGATCCCAGGTCAAGCACCCAGTAATCGCCCCGGGTATGATACCTCCAAACCCGTTGTGTATTGGTAAACAGCAGAAGCTTGTTGTTATCGGCCGACCACTGGTAATCCCTCAGGACCAGTGGATCCGTATCCTCAGCAGGGACAAGCTGATCGGCCCCTACCAGTACCACCCGTTCACCGCTTTTGGCATTGTAGCGGATAATTTCGGAACAGTGTCTAAGCTGGTTCGACTCCAGGGTCGTATAATGCTGCGAGTCTTCCATCCAGCGAACCGATCTGTAGGACCGGGTGGGATAGCTGCCATTTTTATAAATATCTTCCAGGGTCAGTTTAGCTTGGGTGCTTTGTCCCGAAATGGGAAGGGCCGGTCCCAGTACCAGGACCAGGATAGCTAAAAAGGAAGTAAGGTGTTTCATAAATCCGGGTTTAATAAGGACTTAAATATAAGCCAAAGTTTGTTAACTTGATCTCCATGGAAAACCCAGGTATTTACCGGTTTGAAAAGTACTCCTTCAAGGTTATAACTCCCCTGATGGCCCTTATGAGTCTTGCTTTCCTGGTTAATGGAGCGTTCATAGGCGGGTCCATCTGCTTTGTGATCGGAGGCCTTTCCGCGTTCTCCTTCCAGGGAATCATTATCTCTACGGCAGACAGGCAATATTTGAAATACGATCGTTTCCTGAAATTTAAGATAGGAGCATGGAAATCCATGGCCGCTCCATCCTATGTTACAATCGTACGGATCAAGCTCAGCAGCCGCAGGAGTGCTCCCTCGCCCATTGTTGCACCACAGGATAAAAAAGGAGCCAGGGCCTTCAAGGTGAACCTGGTGGTTGATGGACCCGAAAGGTTTGTCAGTATCTGCAGGGGATCCCTTCCTAAAATGACAGAAGAGGCCCTTCGCCTGGGTGAGCACCTGCAGGTCAGGGTGCTGGATTATACCACTCATGAGAAAAGATGGATCTTGTAAGCTCCTTTATTTCTGCGCTTTAGCATTATAGCAAAAAAATTTACTCCGAATACTTGACTTATACCGGATATTAGTATTACATTTGTACTATACATCTTGTTTAATACTAATTGTTCAATATGAAGACAGAAGATGAATTACACAAGGAGCTTCTGGGAGCCTGGGAGGATACCTATAAAAAAGGGCAGCTGACCCTTTGGATTTTCCTGTCCCTGAAAGAAGGGCCCAAATACGTTTCGGGATTACAGGAGTCCATTGAAAGATTCTCCAAAGGAACCATGCATGCAGAAGAACAGAGTCTCTATCGCACCCTTCGCAAATATTATCACCTGAAGATGGTTGATTTCAGTGCAGGAAAAGGTCACAAGGGCCCCGACCGGAAGTACTATCATCTGACGCCCCTTGGCGAGTCCCTGCTTCAATCCTTTGTGGAGCGAAATATCCTGCTCTTTTTTGATGAACCATTGAAGGAATTACTTACGAATTAAACCATACGAAATAAAAAACAGATGCCATGAAAATAATATCTCGTAACCTGCTCATATACGCCCTCCTGCTTTTGATTTACTCCCTCTTGTTTCGCTTTGGACTGAGCGCACTTCTGACTGCTGAACGCTGGGCCTGGGTTGTTCTGATCTCAGTGGCCTATGGTGCCGCTATCTTCTTCACCGCCTGGACCACCGGTAAGAGAGATGGAATGAATAATTTCTTGTTTGATGCAGGTTTCAGGTGGAACCTGACCACCTTCATTATCTGGGGGCTTGCCTCCGAAGCCTGGTTTCTTCTGGGATGGCATTCAGCTCATGAAAGCATCCGGGTCGTTCATATCACCCTGCTGATCTGGAGTGGTTTTCTTTTCCTCCATTTCATCCTTTTTCTCATCCTGCGCAGACGTACCATCAAGGGAGTGCATAAGTCTGATATCTTCGAATAAGAGAGCAAAAAAAGAGGTTGCCCTGTGGACAACCTCCTGAATCTTTATAATATGGGTCTTATTTAAACCAGTAACCCAGGGAAATAATCCATTGTGAAGGACGTGGATCCATGTTGTATCCGCTTAAGGACTCCGGAACAGAATCGCTCAGGTCACTCAGGGACCCTTCATAACGCACATCCAGAGAAAGCTTGCTTAAATCAAGACCAATTCCTCCCTGCCAGCCCCAGTTCATGGCATCAACATAGAGCTCATAATCGAAGTCAGCTGTGGATTCTTCATTGGTTTCACTTATTACATAGGATCCTACCACACCCAGATTCAAGCGCAGGGGTCCCAGTTTAACACCCGCCAGCAATGGAAGGTCCATCCGGTTAAATTTCACTTCCAGTATTTCAGTGGCGCCATTATCCATAATCTGTTCTATGGTTCCTCCACCCATATTCCAGTAAAGTTCCGGCTGAACATAGATCATGGCTATTTTGATGCGTGTCTGCAATCCCAGATGGTAACCCATAACTCCATCCCCCGTAACCAGGTCATATACATCAGATCCGTCGCTAATGCCGGTGATATCATTAATGGATAAGCTGGAAAAACCTATGCCGCCCTTGAGACCGTAATTGAACAGCTGTGCATTTGAGGTCTGTACAAGGAAAAATGATGCGATGGCAATAAATATCAACTTTTTCATAATTCTTTGGTTTAGGTTGAACTCTTTTTCTAGCTGTTTAACGGAAAAACAGCTCTTATAGTTGCATATTAGCTATGAAAAAGGAGCTTTTTTTCAACTATTCATCCGCCTCTTCCGCCAGATCCCTGATGACGATGGAGGCCAGAGTGCAGCCAAAAATGGCAGGGATGTAGGAGTTGGTTCCCACGGTGGATTTCTTATTGGGCTCATCCTCAACGGGGATAATCATTTCTTTAGAAACCTGTTCGGTGGAGAAAACAACCCTGAACCCGCCATGGACATCCAGTTTCCGGAGTTTCTTACGAAGTATATAAGCCAGCCGGCAGTTATAGGTTTCTCCAAAATCGGCTACCCTGATCTGCGAGGGATCCATTTTTCCTCCTGAACCCATGGAGCTGGTTAGTTTCAGACCCCTGTTCACCGTGTGGTAAATCAGGTAGATCTTGGGTGAAAGGGTATCTATGGCATCTACCACATAATCAAAGGGAGCCTGGAGGATTTCCGGGATCCTTTCCTCCTTAATAAATTCGTTGATCACCGTCAGTTCAAGACCCGGATTGATATCCCTCAGGCGCTCTGCCATGACCACTGCCTTCTCCCGGTAAAGATTACTGTGAGTGGCGGGAAGTTGCCGATTGAGATTTCCTGGCTGGACCGTATCTCCATCAATTATTGTCATTTTACCCACACCGCCCCTGCAGATCATCTCGGCCGCCATGGATCCTACTCCTCCCATGCCGGCAACCAGCACATGTGCTTGCTGAAGTCTGGAAAATTTCTTCTCGCCCAGAAGTTGAATGGTGCGTTCCTGCCAGCCTGAATGTGGACCGGAATGGTTCATTAGCAAGAATCAGATAAAGTTTTTTAGCCTGGTGAGGTGTGTCTTTGCATTTTCGAAAATCTGTACTCGAAGATGGTCCACCGAAATCCCCTTCACCTCGGAAGCAAACTGGTATATCTCCCTGATGTCCATATCTCCCTCATCGGTCTCCAGGAACAACATTTCTGCCGGGACCTTCTGAAGTGCCTCTACGATTTTAGAGTGATCCCCTGTAATGGCTTCCCCGAAAGAGATCATAAATCCGGCCTTCACCAGTGCTTCAGCCATTTGCGGACTTCCGTTATATCCATGAATGATCATCGGGACCACCGGTTTCTGTGCACTCATAAATTCAATCATCTCGTTAAAGGCTCTGACCACATGAAGCACAAGCGGCAATCCGGCCGACTCCGCACTCTCTACCTGTTTTTCAAAAATACGCAGCTGATCGCCCATGGATGACTCGATGGATTTATCCAGGCCAATCTCTCCAACGGCAAGTACGCGGGGGTGTTCAACTGCTTTTTTTACCCTGTTCAGCGTTTCCGCTTCATCGGCCCGGCCAATGTTATAGGGATGAAAACCCACGGAATAGTATCCGTTCTCGATATCATCAGGCGGGAAGTCTTTTGCCATCAGGTTCATCATTACCCACTCTTCGATACTGCTGGCCTGTCTGTGCCCGTGTATATTGATAAATCTTTTCTGGTCTGTTCCCATAATAAGCAATCTTTCAGTTATTTATCGATCTCATTGATTCCTTTTTTCATCCTTCCGGCCACTTCATCCCTGCCAAGGAAAGCAGCCAGATCAAAAAGTCCTGGACCTTTAGCGGCCCCGACAAGTAAGAGTCTCCATGCGTTCATAATGGCACCCATACCCCATTCATTGCTGGTAATAAGCTCCTTTACAACAGTTTCAACAGATTCAGCTGTAAATGGTTCACAGCCTTCAATGGCTCCGGCCAGCTTCTCCATCTTCTCCGGGGTATCTTCTTTCCATCGCTTCTTAATCACCGCAGGATCATAGCTCTCTGGTGCATGAAAAAAGAACCAGGACTCCTCCCACAGCTCATGAATAAAATCAATTCTGGGTTTGATGATCGGCACCAGTGTTCCCACCCTGCTGTCCTCCAGGTCGATCCCTTTTGCCTTTATCACGGATTGAAAGGCCGGGATAAGCTCCTCATCCCTCATCCCTTGAATATGCTGGTGGTTGAACCACTTGGTTTTTTCAGGATCAAATCTGGAACCCGACCTGCCCACCTTCTCCAGCTGAAACTCATTGATCAGCTCATCCAGGGTAAAGAGTTCCTGCTCGGTTCCAGGGTTCCACCCCAGCAAGGCAAGCATGTTAATACAACCCTCGGGAAGGTAGCCCTCCTCCCGGTAGCCAGGGGAGATCTCTCCGCTGACGGGATCTTTCCATTCCAGGGGAAAGACAGGAAAACCTCCCTTTTCACCATCCCTTTTGCTTAGTTTTCCCTTTCCGGCAGGTTTCAGGATCAAGGGCAGGTGGGCGAATTTAGGCATCAGGTGTTCCCATCCAAATGCACGATAGAGTGAAACATGGAGGGGAAGTGAAGGCAACCACTCTTCACCGCGGATCACGTGGGAGATTGCCATCAGATTATCATCTACAACATTTGCAAGGTGATAAGTAGGCATGCCGTCCGATTTGAACAGGATTTTATCGTCCAGGGTAGAGGTGTTTACCACCACTTCTCCACGTACCAGGTCCTGCATAAGTATCTCAGCATCTGGTTCAAAACGAAATCTGATCACATAGGGTGTACCGGAGGCAATCATTCGGTCCACTTCGCCCGATTCAAGAGTCAGCGAATTTCGCAGGGATCCACGCACACGTGCATCGTAAACAAAGGTCTCACCACGTGATTCATGGTCCTTTCGCAGACTGTCCAGCTCCTCAGGCGTATCAAAAGCGTAATAGGCATGTCCGTTTTCGATTAGCTGCAAGGCGTAACTCTTGTACTGGCTCTTACGCTCACTCTGCCTGTATGGTCCGAAACCTCCACCCTGACGAGGGCCCTCATCCGGCGTCAGGCCACACCAGTCCAGGGATTCAACAATATAATCCTCCGCTCCTTTCACAAACCTGGTCTGATCTGTATCCTCAATTCGAAGAACAAAAACTCCTCCGTGCTTCCTGGCAAACAGGTAATTGAAAAGTGCAGTACGCAAGCCCCCAATGTGAAGAGGACCTGTCGGACTTGGTGCAAATCTTACCCTGATGTTCTGATTCATATGCTGCTAATAAGTTTTATTTACTTCCCCGGGTGTTTGTCCTGGAATTCAGGATAAAGCTCCTCCTTTACCCATTTGAAGGAGGGCGCAAGTTTTAATATTTTCCTGTACACTTCTCCTGCTTCAGAGTGCTTCCGGGTATTTTCATAGGCAATCCCTAACCCGGCCAGACAATTCATATAGATCCAGTTCTCCCGGGTACGCCCGGAAGAGGATTCAAATAGCTCAATGGCTTTCTCATAACTGGGTACCGCCTTACGTTTGGAGCCGCCGAAAACGGCAGGTCTGTAATAGTCCATATTGGCTTTCTCCATCCATACCTGCGGTTCACTGGGATCCAGGCTCATGGCCTTCTCATTGGCGCTCATAGAGGCCTTGCCCAGCGAAGGTGCTTTGAGTGGATCCAGCATAATCTGAAATCCGTAAAAGGCCCCTTTCAGGCTGTAGAATCTGGCATTATCCAGTCCCTGTTCTTCCAAAATTGCCATATGCTTTTCTGCATTCTTCAATAGCTCTTCTGCTTCTTTCTTCTTTTTTCCCGAAACCAGCCATCCCATATATCCGTATTCTGCTTCCAGCAGATCGTAGAGCAGAACCGGATCGGATGTCTGTGAATATTCCTGTTCCATTTGCTCCATCAACTCCTTCCAGGTATCCATTTGCTCGAGCAGGTAAGCCTGATAGATGGCCGGCTTATACTCCTGCGCCTTCATAAGAGTCAGTGATAGCAACAAACATATGCTTAAAAGGTATTTCATAGCTGCGGCAATTTAATTATAAAATGATGTTTTTTATCATTTTTTTTGGGGAACAGAATGAGCTAATTTCGTATCCATACATTAATCCTGCAATTTATGGACAATATTCTTGTGATTGGTGCTGCCGGGCAGATCGGTTCGGAGCTGGTGATTGAATTAAGAAAGATTTATGGCAACGATCATGTGTTTGCCACAGATATCAAGCAGGCTCCTGCAGATGTGATTGAGGGCGGACCCTTCCAGGTATTGGATGTGATGGATGACAAACAGTTGATTCACTTTATTATCCGGCACAAGATCACTCAGATTTATCACCTGGCCGCAGTGCTCTCGGGAAATGCTGAAAAACTTCCCACACAGGCCTGGAACATCAACATGGATAGCCTCATGAATATCCTGGAAGTGGCCAAAATGGTAGACGAGGTAAAAAAGGTATTCTGGCCCAGCTCCATCGCCGTTTTTGGTCCGACCACGCCCCGGACGAATACGCCCCAGTTAACAGTTATGGAGCCTGTAACGGTTTACGGGATCAGCAAGCTGGCCGGTGAGCGCTGGTGCGATTATTACTTCAACAGATACGGAGTGGATGTCCGGAGTATCCGCTACCCCGGACTGGTCAGTTACAAAACCGAAGCGGGGGGTGGAACTACAGATTATGCAGTGGAGATCTATTACGAAGCCATCCGGAAAGGAAGCTATGAGTGTTTCCTTACCGAACATACTGCACTTCCCATGCTCTTTATGCCCGACGCCATTCAGGGCACCATTCAGCTCATGGAAGCTGAGCGGTCGAGCCTGTCCATACACAGTGCATACAACCTGGGGGGGATGAGCATTACTCCGGACCAGGTCCATCGGGAGATCCAAAAAGAAATCCCAGGATTCTCCATTTCATACAATCCCGATTTCCGGCAGGCCATTGCAGATACATGGCCACAGAGCATGGACGACAGCAGGGCCAGGGAGGATTGGGGATTCAAACAAAATTATGACCTGGAACGAATGACCGGGATCATGCTGAAAGAAATACGAAACAAACTAAAATAAAAGAAGATGTACGGAAAAATCAAGGAGCACCTGGCCAAAGAGCTGGAACAGATCAGCGATGCAGGCCTGTTTAAAGCAGAACGCATTATTTCCTCTTCCCAGCAGGCAGAGATAGAGCTGGAGAGTGGTAAAAAGGTGCTGAACTTCTGTGCCAATAACTACCTGGGGCTATCCAACCACCCTGAACTTGTAGAGGCTGCCAAGAAAGCCCTGGATACGCATGGATTTGGGATGTCCTCGGTCCGATTCATCTGCGGAACCCAGGACCTGCATAAAACACTGGAACAGAAGATTGCCTCCTACTTCGGTACCGAAGACACCATCCTTTATGCAGCATGTTTCGATGCCAATGGTGGTGTTTTTGAACCCCTGCTTACGGCCGAAGACGCCATTATCTCCGACGCGCTGAACCATGCTTCCATCATTGACGGGGTCAGGCTCTGCAAGGCACAACGTTACCGCTATAAGAATGCTGATATGGAAGACCTGGAACTGCAACTGAAAGAGGCCCAGGCCCAGCGATTCAGGATCATCGTTACAGATGGAGTCTTCTCCATGGATGGCAATGTGGCTCCTGTGGACAGGATCTGTGAACTGGCCGAAAAGTATGATGCCATGGTCATGGTGGATGAGTGTCATTCCGCCGGAGTAGTGGGAGAGACCGGCCGGGGGGTTACTGAACTCTTCAAGATCAGGGGCCAGGTGGATATTATCACCGGAACCCTGGGGAAAGCATTTGGCGGAGCCATCGGAGGTTTTACCACCGGGAGAAAGGAAATTATTGAGATGCTTCGTCAGCGTTCACGGCCCTACCTTTTCTCTAACTCCATTCCACCTGCTGTTGTGGGAGCCGGAATCCGGATGTTTGATATGATGGATGAGACCACAGAATTACAGGAACGTTTGCATCACAATACCAGCTACTTCAATGAGAAGATGCAGGCCGCCGGATTCGATATAAAGCCAACCGAGTCGGCCATTTGTGCTGTAATGCTCTACGATGCCAAGCTATCCCAGGAATTTGCAGCCAGATTGCTGGATGAAGGAATCTATGTGATCGGTTTCTATTTTCCTGTGGTACCACGTGAACAGGCACGAATCAGGGTACAGCTGTCTGCAGCACATACGCAGGAACACCTGGACCGTGCCATTAAAGGATTTACAAAAGTGGGGAAAGCACTGGGAGTTATTGACTAATGACTGAGCCTGCGGCGGTTGAATCCGGCATCTGAGACAACCAGAACAAACATGGCAACCAGGGCAGATACAAGGCCCGTTGAAATATTTAGCTCCTTCAAAAACTGAAGGTTGAATTGCCACTGTCCCCAGTTGGGCTCCCACCTGGGTAAGTTAACGGAGTTTCCAAGCAGCTCGCCTCCCGGATCCGTGTAGAGCACTGCCAGTACAAGAACAGCCACAATAAAAAGGATAATAAAGATACGTCCACCCCGTCCAATCAGTGGCTTATAAGATTTTTTGGCTGGAACAGCTTCGATCTTATCCATCACTGAAGCAGTGAAGTCTCCTGGTGCTGAAACCACACCCGATTCCCTGATTAACTTCGATATGTGAGGATCTCTTTTCATTTTATAGAATTGAAGATACTTCTGATTTTAGATTTTCACAGATGACCTGGTACATAAGCTTCCTGGACCTGTGAAGTTTTATCCTGATGTTGCTGCTGCTTAGTCCGGTTACACCGGCAATTTCTACCAGCGACAATTCATCATAATAAAAGAGTGTAACCACCACCGCATCGGTTTCTCCAAGTGAGTCAATGGCCAGTTTCAGATACTTGCTCCTTTCTTCGGCCGAAAGACTTTCAAGCCCGTTCATTTCCCCTTCATCCACCTCTCCTTCCGGCACATCATCCACCAGGTCTATCATTTTCACCTTTTTCCTGATCTCGCTGATGCAGTGATTATAAGCAATTCGGTACAACCATGTAGAGAACTTTGATTTTGCCTGAAAGCTAGCTATGGACCGGAAGGCTTTTACAAAAACATCCTGCGCGGCCTCTTCGGCATCTGCCTCAGAGTTAAGCATTCTCAGACAAACCGTGTAGATCATGTCCTTGTGCATATCTACCAAAGGTCCAAATGCTTCCCTGTCGCCTTCCTTAACGCGTTCAATCCGGTATTTTATCTCATGGACATCCATGCAATTTATAAGACGCTGGTTAACTAAAAACGTTACAGATTACTGCATTTTTCTGATTTCCACAAGCTACTTTAGTAGTAATCCTTGATCTTTTTTGCTGAAATATGTAACATGTTCAAATTGAGTGGCGTCAAAGATGCAACAAACAATGTAAAACAAATTAATACTTAATGTTATGGCAGAAGATATTTTAATCCCCCTGGTTGTATTTGCCGCAATTTTTGGCGTTGTATATGTGATTGTTTCCGCCAGGAACCGAGAACGAATGGCAATGATTGAAAAAGGTGTGAGTCCAAAGGACTTTATGACCGAGCGCAGGCCCAATTCCTATGGCATTGTGAAGTGGGCCCTCCTGCTGGCAGGTATCGGATTTGGACTGTTTATTGGAAGCCTTCTGGAGACCTATACCAGTATCCAGGAAGAGCCTGCCTATTTTGCATCAGCCCTTTTCTTTGGAGGTGCAGGTCTGTTTATTGCCTTTCTTATCGCCAAAAATGCGGAAGAGAAAAAGTAAGCATCCTCTTATTCACGAATACTTAAGGCCCCTTCAGAAGATGGGGCCTTTTTTTTATTTTTGTGAGCAGAAGGAAACAGATGAAGCAACTTGCATTGATTACAGGACTGGCTCTTGCCAGCATGATCCAGCTCTCAGCCCAGCAGGATATCGCAAGCGCCAGAGCCATGGGGAACGGAGCCTCGGTATCTGTGAGCGGCATTGTTACCAATGGTGATGAACTGGGCATCATACGTTTTATGCAGGATCAGACAGCGGGCATTGCCATCTACTCTTCGGAACTTAATGATGTTCAACGGGGCGATAGCATTACTGTAAGCGGAACACTCAAAGATTATATCTCCCTTCTGGAAATAGATCCGGTAAGCAGTTTTACAATCCATTCGTCGGGCAATGCCCTTCCTGATCCCCGGGAACTGAGCCCTGACCAGTTTGATGAGCAATACGAGAGTATGCTTGTGAGCGTGGATCAGGCCACCATTAGCGCATCCGGCACCTTCCAGCGGGAAGCTTACGGGTTTATATCAGAAGGTGAAAGCGGCCAGCTCTATATAAACGATCCCTATTCCCCCTTAATTGGAACACCCATTCCTTCAGGCTTACTATCCTTAACGGGTCCCCTGGGTGCCTACGATGGGACCTACCAGTTGCTTCCCCGCGATCGGGACGACCTGGTAAGTTACAGCAGTATCCAGATTATTGAAGCACCACTCGTGAGCGGGCTCTCCCAGACAGGCTTTACCCTTAAGTGGGCTACCGATGTGGCAGGTTCCACCGAAGCAAAGATTGGACTCACCCCTGCGCTGGAGCTGGCCCCTGTGAAGCTGGCCGGCACCTCCACCAGCCACGCCATCGACATAGATGGCAGGAATCCTGCCGAACTATTCTACATGCAGGCCTTTTCGGTACATGGGGAGGATACTGCAAAGGCAGCCCTGCAGGTGATTATCACTGTATCGGAATCGGAAGGAAGCATCAGGGCACTTTTCAACCAGCCGGTGGATCGCTCCCTTTCATTGGGATTACTGGACCCGGAATACCTTCCTGAAGAGTTGGACGATGAGCTGATTCTTTACATCGACCAGGCGGAAGAAAGCATTGATCTGGCCCTTTATAATCTGAATAATAACGGAATCTCCGATATTACGGCGGCATTGAACCAGGCCCATGCCCGCGGAGTTGTGGTCAGGGCCGTTTACGATGGAGATGTCAATGCACTGGGGATGCAAAATCTGCACAGCGGAATAGGGAAAATAGCCAGTCCCCGGTCCGATTACCCCAACTATGGCATCATGCATAATAAGTTTGTGGTATTTGATGCAGAGTCGGCCGATCCCCAGTTGCCTGTGGTGTGGACAGGCTCCACCAATTTCTCCTACAATCAGATCAATACCGACCCTAACAATGTGATTGTTCTGCAGGACCAGAGCCTTGCCAGGGCTTATCGCCTTGAATTCAATGAAATGTTTGGCAGCGACGGAGCACAGCCTGATCCTGAAAATGCACGTTTCGGACCGGATAAAACAGATAATACCCCCCATGAATTTATCATAGGGGGCAGGCGTGTTGAATGCTATTTCAGCCCATCCGATGGCACCCATCAGCAGATCCTTAATACCATCTCCACTTCTGACCACTCCATCCATACAGCCACCATGCTGATTACCAAACAGGATATGGGGGATGCTCTGGCAGGTAAATCGGATGAGGGCAATGAGGTTCAGGTGCTCCTCAATGATTACGACTCCTATGGGGAGCCCATAGCAAACACACTTAAGGCAAGCCTTGGAGCGGATTTCAGACTCAATGGCGAAGACGGTATCATGCACCATAAATACATGATCGTGGATCAGGCGCATGCAGACGCGGATCCCATTGTACTCACCGGATCGCACAACTGGAGTTCCTCCGCCCAGCTCCGGAATGATGAAAATACCCTGATTGTGCATGATCAGGGACTTGCCAATGCCTATTACCAGGAGTTTGTGCCCCGTTTCCGGAACGGTGAGATTCTGGTTTCCCTGGGCCCGGATAAGGAGGGGATAAGAGATGGCTCCAGAATTGAAGTCTACCCCAATCCAGCTTCTGAATGGATCTACCTGAAGTCCGGTGAGGGGATCGAGATGGAAGTTCTTTCTCTGAGAGATTTGGGTGGACGCGAGATCTTACGGTATGAAGATAAGATCCCATCCGGCATGGATATCAGTAAGTTCAACAGCGGTATTTACTTCCTGCATATCGAACTTTCCGGAGGCACACATATCGTCAGGAAAATCATCCTCACAAAATAGACGAAAAAAAGGCCCCCCGGGATGGAGAGCCTCATACAACAAACAGCGCTTAAAAACTATCCGCATTTTGAATGGCCGCACTCTGTACAGATTAAGCAGCCCTCCTGGTAAATGAGGCTATTAGAATCGCACTCTTCACATTTTAATCCCGGTTTGGCCTTGGTACCATCGGGAATGTATTTTTTTAATGAGCGAACCACACCCGCACTCCATGTGTTGATGGATTCGTTATCCAAACGTAGCGAACTTATCAGGTTGATGGCATCCACCACAGGCATGCCATGCCTTAATACCCCTGAGATCAGCTTTGCATAGTTCCAGAATTCACTGTTGAACTGGTGCGACAAACCTCCCATGGTTACCTTGTAACCGTACTTGTCCACATACTGGAAGTCATAGCGCTTGGCACCATCTTCCCCTTTAATCTTCAGGATTTGCCATTTAGTTACTTTGGAAGGGATGGGGAAGGTGTCTTCTTCCTTGCGGCCGGTAAAAATCTCATAAGGCTTTCCATCCAGCAACCCGATAAATGCAATCCAGTCTTCTTCGTTGTTTTTAAATCTAAGAATCTCCGCATCCAGTTCCCTGGGTCGCTTAATCGGAAACTGAGTTTCCTTCTCCTCTTTCTTATCACTGGCCAGCAGCACTCCGGATCTGGAGCCATCACGATATACGGTCACACCCTTGCATCCACTCTCCCAGGCCTTCACATAGAGATCACCCACCAGGTCCTCCTTTGCGTCCGATGGCAGGTTTATGGTTACAGAGATGGAATGATCCACCCACTTCTGTATGGCACCCTGCATTTTAACTTTCTTCATCCAGTCCACATCATTGGAGGTGGCTTTGTGATAAGGACTCTGCTTCACCAATTCCTCCACATCACTATCACTGAAACTCTTTACCTCTTCGGGATCCATCCCATTCACCTTTAACCAGGTCAGGAAATTATGGTGGAACACATTATACTCCTCCCAGCTGTCTCCCACCTCGTCTACGAAGGTTACATTGGCGTCTTTGTCATTGGGATTTACTTTCCGGCGGCGCTTGTATACCGGAAGGAATACCGGCTCAATTCCCGAAGTCGTCTGAGTCATCAGGCTGGTGGTTCCTGTGGGAGCAATGGTCAACAAAGAAATATTTCTTCTTCCATGCTTTTTCATTTGCTCCAAAAGTTCAGGATCTTCTTTCCCCAGTCTGTTCACAAAGGGATTATCCTTCTCCTTGGCAAAATCAAATACCTCAAAAGGACCGCGCTCTTCGGCCATGGTCACAGAAGAACGATAAGCTTCCAGGGCAATGGCTTTATGGACCTCTACGGAGAAGTCAATGGCATTTTCACTTCCGTACTGCAGACCCAGTCCGGCCAGCATATCACCTTCAGCGGTAATGCCGACACCTGTTCTTCTGCCTTCCAGTGCTTTTCTTTTTATATTTTCCCAGAGGCTGATCTCCACCCGCTTGATCTCTTCATCCTCCGGATCTGCATAAATCTTTTGAAGAATAGCGTCTACTTTCTCCAGCTCCAGATCAATGATGTCATCCATGATGCGCTGAGCCAGACCCACATGCTTGCGAAACTTTTCCCAGTTGAACCTGGCTTCGGCCGTAAAGGCTTCCTCCACATAGCTGTAAAGATTAATGGCCAGCAGACGGCAGCTATCGTACGGACAGAGGGGAATTTCGCCACAGGGATTGGTGGATACGGTCCTGAAACCCATATCAGAATAGCTGTCGGCCACCGATTCGCGTGTTACGGTATCCCAGAAAAGGATGCCCGGCTCGGCCGATTTCCAGGCATTGTGTACAATTTTTTTCCAGAGCGTTCCGGCATCAATTTCCTTTACATGAGTTGGATTATCCGAATCAATGGGGTACTGCTGCGTGTAGGTGGTGCCATCAACCACAGCTTTCATAAACTCATCGTTGATTTTCACCGAAACATTGGCTCCGGTCACCTTCCCGGATTCCATCTTGGCATCAATGAAATGCTCCGCATCGGGATGCTTTACCGAGATACTAAGCATCAGGGCACCTCTTCGGCCATCCTGGGCCACTTCCCTGGTTGAATTCGAATAACGCTCCATAAAGGGAACGACTCCTGTGGAGGAAAGTGCGCTGTTCAGGACCGGACTGCCTGATGGACGGATATGAGAAAGATCATGACCCACCCCGCCACGTCGCTTCATCAACTGGACCTGCTCCTGATCAATTTTCATAATCCCGCCATAGGAATCGGCATTTCCGTCGTGTCCAATTACAAAACAGTTGGAGAGACTGGCAATCTGAAAATTATTTCCGATCCCTGTCATGGGTGATCCCTGTGGTACAATATATTTAAACCCCTGCATCAGCTCAAAGAGCTCTTCTTTGGAAAGGGGATTGGGATATTTTTGCTCAATGCGACCAATCTCATTTGCCAGCCTCCAGTGCATATCATCCGGAGTAAGTTCATAGATGGTGCCATGAGAGTCCTTTAAAGCATATTTATTTACCCATACCCTGGCAGCAAGTTCATCTCCTTTGAAATATTTGAGAGAGGCTCGGAAGGCTTCATCAAAACCATAGGTTTGTTTAAGCTTAGCTCCCTCAGATTTTACTGCTTCTTTCGTTCCTTTGAGCGCTTGATCAACAAACATCAGGTTCTTTTGTGGTACTGCCTTTTCTGCCATTCTCTTCAAAAATTTTTTTTCTTAGGGTTCGGTGTCTTCTTAAACACACAAATTACTCAATGGTTCTCCGGTTTTTATTCATAGTTATTAAAACCTATTAACAAGTATGTAAATCCCTGTAAACCTGACTGTTGCGAAATCTGCCCTCCGAAATTGAGGGAAAAAGGTCCCCCTTCAAGCCTAAAAAAATCTATGGATTCTTTCACAAAAAGGTTATGAAAACGGGGTCCTAAAGTGGTACAGATTTCGGATTTGAAATTAAGAAGAAATCAATAGCAGAATGGCCGTTTTTAATTCCATTTATCAACAAGAAATTAACGCTTTAGCTAACTCTATGAGAGGCAGGCAGATGAGAAAAACACGAAAAAACACCCTTGTAAAATCATTGTATTTTTCTTATATACAATGAATTACAAAGTTTTTCGATTTTTCTTGTTTTTAAGCAATCCCACTGTTCATGCGGGATTGCTTACAGCAACATTACATTAGAAAAAAACCAATTGCAGGTGTTAATTTCCGGGTACTAAAAAAGGGACGCTCCAAAATCAGGAGCGTCCCTTGTAAAAATTCAATCTTTTACCTGCTAAAATCTATAGGCAATGCTAAAGTTCCAGGTAAATCCATTTCCGAAATAGACCCTGTTGTCCATATTCACACCCAAATATTCAGCCTCTCCGGCTTCGGGATGAATATTGGTGTCAGATTCTGAAATAAACTGATTGTTCAGAATGTTGTTGGCATTAAATCTGAAATTCAGGCTATTCCGATTCTTCAGATAGAGCTTATAGGAAACTCCGCCGTCCAGCAGTCCGAAGGAGGGCAGCTGCAGGGATCCGTCGTGATCTTCTTCATCGAAGCTTTCAGGATCGATATCTGCATAGAGCCTGTCGTAGAAACGATAGTCCAGGTCCACGGAAAGCCCTTTGATAATTTTATAGCTGGCCAGCAGACCAAAGCTGGTCTGAGCAGCATCTCCAACCTTCACACCATCCAGATAGAGCGTCTCTTCACCTCCACCAATGGGATTGCGGTCTTCGTCATAGAGACGTGCAGTTACATCGCCGGCAAAATTCCAGAAACCAATGGAAGCAAAACCTCCAATGGTCAGGTTGCGAACGGGCTTGGAAGTGAACTCAAGTTCCACTCCGCTGTGATTCTCAGCCACATTTTCATAAAGAGCCACATCATCACGCTCTCCGTCGCCATCAAAGTCACCGCTCTGGCGGATCTGACGATCGGTCCACTGAGTATAATAACCATTCAGGTCCAGGTCCAGATACTGGCTTCTGAAGCCGTAACCGGCTTCCAGGCTAAGTACTTTCTCATTGCCTACATACTCGTTCACGTCGTTCTGATAGTTCAGGTACAGATCGTCGAAGAAGGGCTGGCGTGAGTAGTAACCAGCATTCACAAATACATTGTGATTCTCGGTCAGGTTGTAATTGGCTCCGGCCTTGAGATTGTATCCGGGGAAGCCCAGCTTCTCAGAAACCTGCTCATCAGGATCGGAATATGACATGTAATCAAAGCGCTGGTAGGATTGCGTGGAAAGAGCTGCCTGCACAAAGGTTGAAAGCTTCTGGGTTTTATATTCCAGCTGTCCGAAAGCACCCATATAGGAGATGCGCTCCGTATTGAAATAATCCAGCTTGTCATCGGTTTCACGGTTCCTGTCGGTCCAGAACAGATAAGGGCTAGCCTTGTGTTCCTGGGTATATACCTGGCCTCCCGGGAAGGTTTCCTGGAATCCGTCACCATTGTAGTTATCGTCCCAGTATCCGTCCAGTCCCCAGAGGTTGTCCACCAGCCTGAAGTGCTGACCATAGTAAGTCCTTAAGTCTGCACCCACGTTAAAGCTCAGGTTTTCACTGATCTCATGGTTGAAGTTGATAACAGACCCAAACCACCTGTGCATGTTCATGGAGGCGCGACGAACTGCAGCGTTATCACCGTAGGATCCGATGGTCTTGCCGGGAATGTGCCAGTCTTCCGAACCATCGTTAATAATGGCCCTGTTGTTGGCTTCGATCTGGTCGAAATCAAGTTGTCCGTCATCATCGTAGGTGTAATATCCCCGGCCATAACCACCGGTTCCTCCACCAGCTCCGGTGGAGCCATAGAGCACTACGGAGAGAGATGATCTGTCACTGATGAAATAGTCCCAGTTCAGGTTGGCCACCGGCTTATGGTAAAAGTTCTCGCGCAGCGAGTACTCTTCGCCCTTATACATACCCCAGTTGCTGTTATAGCGCTGCTCTTCATTGGAGATTTCTCCATCACCATCCCGGTCATAATCGCTCATCTGCTTGGTGTAATTCTGATAGTGCCACTGGGGAGCTCCGGTTACAGAAAAGTTAAACTGATGCTTGTCAGAAGGCTTGTAACCTACAGAAAAGAAGTAAGTCTGACCCTGGCCCTGGGTTCCATCGTTGTAGCCATTTCCCTGCCAGTGAGAAAGCAGGAGGCTGACGCCCCAACCACTCTCGCTCAGTCCGGAGGAGTAGCTACCCACATATTTCATGTAGCCATCATTACCAACCATGGCACTTAAGCGACCGCCTTCATACATATCGGTTGCTTTAGTTACGATGTTGATGGTAGCACCTACCGATGAGATAGCCAGTTTTGAGGATCCGAGTCCGCGCTGAATCTGAACTGCAGTTGCGATCTCAGACAGTCCCTGCCAGTTGGACCAGTATACCTTACCGTCTTCCATTCCATTCACAGGCTGACCATTAAAAAGGAGTGCCAGGTTCACCTGATCGAAACCACGGATGTTAACCCTGGAATCCCCATAACCACCTGCCTGACTTCCTACATAAACAGCAGGAGTGTTTTTCATGATGTCGGGAAATTCCTGGTTTCCTGTCTTGGCAATAATTTCAGGAAGCTTTATGGTGGAAACGGCAACGGGTGTTTCACGATCCTTAGCCACGTCAATTACACCATAACCTGTTACCACTACCTCGTCCATGGAGGTGGCATCCACAGGAAGGGTAACTTCCCCTACGCCAGTTGCTGATGCAAGGTTAAACGCGATGGTTTGTGCTTTATACCCCATGAAGGAGATTACAATTTCCCCGGTCTGAGAAGTCGTATTCAGCTCAAAAGTTCCTTCGTCACTGGTAATGGTCCCGTTGGTGGTTCCAAGTTCAACGATATTTGCACCAGGCAGGGGTCCGCCCGATTCTTCATCTAATACTGTTCCAGTTAGTACTCCCTGTCCTATCGCTGCCACAGACATGGCTGCAACTGCCAGGGATAGTACAAATCGTTTCATTTTTTTCATAGGTTTTGATTTTTATTACGGATGCAAATTTATATTAATACCTTTAGGGTAAGATTAAAAAATCGTTAAGAAAAATTGTGAAATCTCATAGATCGTTTGGTACCCCGAAAATAGAAAGAATTAACTCCACCAAACGATACTTTAGAACAGTTTCGTTTTAGATTTTATGCACACTTTTTCAAGGATGACAGATGTGGCTCCAACCCGCTCATAGACGAAGTTTGAGGCGATTTGAGAAGTGGTTTTCAACAGCTTTGGATCTTCCAATTGTTGAAGAACGGTGGATAACAGTTCTGTTTCGTTTGTGACCGGGAAGGCAGCCCCAAGGGAGGAGAGGTCTCTGGCTTCAGCAAATTTCCTGAATTCAGGGCCGAATATCACAGGCAAGCCATAGGTGGCCGCTTCCAGAATATTGTGAATCCCTTTGCCAAAGCCACCCCCGATATAGGCCAGACTTCCATACCGGTAGAGGTAGGAAAGTTTGCCGATGGTGTTTACCAGAATCACCCTGCATCCTTCCGGAACCTCATCTTTCAGCTCCGTATAGAGCACACTTCCGGGAAAGCGGTCCTGCAGACTGCTTATGTGGCTCTCAGACAGCTCATGGGGGGCAATGATCCAGTGCAGCTCCGGGGACAATTCCCTGAAAGCATAGGCCAGGAGCTGCTCATCCTTTTCCCAGGTACTGCCCGCAATGATGGTAGCTGAATCCTTCCCAAAGTTTTCCAGAGCCGGGTGAGTAAACTGGCTTTGTAAAAGCGCATGAACCCTGTCGAAACGGGTGTCTCCGGCCACGCTGACCTCTTGATAGCCGATGCCGGCAAGAAGGGAAACGGAATCCTCGTACTGAACAAAAATATGAGTAAAGAGCGACAGGAAGTGACGGTACCAGCGGCCATACCAGCGGAAAAAAAGCTGGCCGGGACGAAAATTCCCTGAAACCAGGTAAACAGGGATTTTCCTCTTGCTTAACTGATGCAGAAAATGGTACCAGAATTCATACTTGATAAAGAAAGCCATTTCTACGGTGAGCAGTTCCAGCATTCTTTTCGCATTACGCCTGGTATCAAGGGGAAGGTACATCACATAGTCGGCACCCTTGTAATCCTTCCGTTTCTCATATCCGGAGGGTGAAAAAAAACTGAGCAGGATTTTATGCTCCGGCATTCGCTTACGGATTTCTTCAATGACTGGCCGTCCTTGTTCAAACTCGCCAAGGGAAGCACAATGGAACCAGATCACCTTATCTTCCGGGTGGAAGGCAGCACTCAGTTGTTCATACCAGTGCTTTCTTCCCTCCACCCACAAACGAGCTTTTCGCTTCCATGGAGAGAGAATAACTGCCAGTAAGCAGTAGATACGAACACCGATATTATATAGGAAAGTCACGCGCTAATCAATATTTTTCCTTGTATACAGACTCACAAGCCAGACAGCAAGAAAAGCTACCACCCAGGCGACAAAGCGAACACTGATCACCGCATCCAGTGCAGACAGCTCGGACCAGACCACCGTGGTCACAAAGCCGGTAAGCAATCCGGCAATGGTGCCCTGCCAGGTCACTTTTTTCCAGGTAAGCATCAAAAGAATCAGGGGCCCGAAGGAAGATCCAAGTCCGGCCCATGCATAGGAGACCATGGAGAAAATAAGTTTGTCAGAAGTCAGTGCAATGACGAATCCGATTAAGCCCACCACGATGGTGATCCAGCGACTACCTCTCAATAAAGCCCTGTCACTTACATCCCAGCCCAGGGTTCTGTGGAACAGGTCTTCAATAATGGAGGAGCTGATTACCAGTAGCTGGCTGTCGGCAGTGGACATCATGGCCGCTATGGCACCACTGACAAATATACCTGCCAGCCATGCCGGCAGAAGTTCATTGGCCAGGTGGGGCATTAGCTTCTCAATATCATCAAACATACCTGGTTCATAGAGAGCGGCCCCGATAATTCCCATAATAAGTGCTCCGGAAAAAGCAGGGATGACCCAGGCGATTGCAATTCGCCTGGAGATCTTTATCTGCTCTGCCTTTTTAATGGCCATGAAACGTGTTAAGAGGTGGGGCTGGCCCATATAGCCCAGGGCCCAGCTGAGTCCGCTGATGATCAAAGCTGCAGCTGCCCACCCTGATTTACCTCCCGTCCATGAAAGAAGCTGATGTCCCCCGCTGGTGGTCATTTCAGAAAGCACTTCTGTCCCCTGGTGAATCTCCTTCAGCTCTGCCAGTCCAACAAGCGGAAGAACCACCAGGGTTCCTATCATAATAATCCCCTGTACCATATCGGTCCACGCCACTGCAAAGAAACCTCCCATCATGGTATAGAAGATAATCACTGCGGCTCCAATAATCATCCCGGTCGACTGGTCCAGGCCAAAGGTCACATTAAGAATCTTTCCAGCCCCGTTAAACTGGGCCGACAGATAAAAAATGAAGAAGAAAATAATAATAAAGGTGGCCAGCACCCGAATGGTCGGCTGTCCCTTGTCAAATCGGGCCGCCAGGAAAGTTGGTAAAGTAATGGCCCCCATGCGCTCGGTTTCTTCCCGCAGGGCCCTGGCAATGAAAAACCAGTAAAAAATGATGCCTGAAACACACCCAAGTGCGGTCCAGAATTCCATCAATCCGGATGCAAATGCAGCTCCCGGCAGACCAAGCAGCAACCAGGCACTTTCCCCGGAGGCACGTTCCGAAAATGCCACGACCCAGGGATTCAGTTTGCGACCTGCAATAAAAAAATCTTTATGACTCTTGTTGATGTGAAAGGTGATGAATCCAACCACCAGGATCACCACCAGGTAAAAGATAAACCCAATAAGTGCAAAATTCATGCCCTAAGATAAAAAAATCATGGGAGATCAGTCGGGAAAATTCCCCGGCCACTAGGGAAAATCCCTGGATCCGTTGGGCTGATAGGTGTATTCAATGAGCACCTCGCTGTACTTATTATTAGCATCTCCTTCCAGGGATTCCGCCTCTTTTACCAGCATTTTCACATAGTTCCCTGCCGAAGTCTGCTGTATCCAGACCTGGAATTCCTTCACAACATCACTTACCACAGCAAATTGAAGCCCGTCTTCCACCCTGTCGTAATCATCATAAAAATCCCGGGCATCCTCCAGGTTCAGGAATTCACCTGCCAGTGCAAATCCATTGACCCGTCCCGGTGTATTAAAACCAGGCAACTCAATGGTTTCGCCATCCTGAATTACCCTGAATCCTTCATTAATAATATCGGGAAGGGGATCCTGCTCATAGGGATACCTGTAAAACTCACTGTCTTCATAACTGTATCCGTACAGGAAATAGGTCTCCGTACCGGATTTCTCTGAACTCAACCTGTACTCTCCGTTTTTGTCAGGCCCGAATAACATCTTACATCCGGCCGACAGAAAAATCAGAGCCACCAACAACACATATCTGTTCATCTTCCTTTTCTTTATTGTTATTCCTCTAAAAAGCTGCCATTAATAGATCAATGTCCTTGGATGGGATCCCAAGCTTTTGACCAACAGCTTCATTGGTCAATATGCCATTATATATATAAACCCCTTTCCTCAGACCCACATTTTCTTTTAGATGTTTCCCGGTGGTGCCCAGTTCACCAAGCCCCATGATAAGGGGAGCAAAAACATTGCTTATGGCGATGGAAGCGGTTCGCGCCACACGGGATGCAATATTGGGAACACAGTAGTGGATCACACCATGCTTTACAAATACCGGATCCACCTGAGTCCTCAATTCAGAAGTCTCAATGGATCCGCCACGATCAATACTAATATCGATAATAACAGATCCCTTTTTCATCTTTTTCACCATGTCTTCGGTGATAAAGTATTCGGGCTGTCCCTCCTCTCTGCGGATGGCACCGATAACCACATCGGCCGACCGGAGCGCCTTCATTATGACCTTCGGGTGAAAAATGGAGGTAGGGATCATCTGCCCAAGGGCTGATTGCAGCCTGCGCAGGCGATGTAAGGAATGATCAAAAACCTTCACCTCCGAACCCACTCCGCTGGCGGCCCTTACTGCATACTCGGCTACCGTACCTGCTCCCAGGATAACCACCTCTGTGGGTGTAATTCCTGTGATCCCTCCCAGCATAACGCCTTTGCCTCCCCGCTGATTACTCAGGTATTCGGCTGCAATAAGCATACTGGTGGTTCCTGCAATGGCACTCATACTTCTGACCGCCGGGTAACAGTTGTGTTCATCCTGTATCTTTTCGAATGCAATGGCGGTCACCTTTTTGCGCATCAGGCTCCGAATGTAATCCTCCTTACAATGTGTGAAAACCTGGAAAGAGGACAGCAAAGCCTGTCGCTCCTTCATCCACCCGATCTCCTCCAGGGTGGGCGGACTGATTTTCAATATCACATCGCTCTCCCGGAATACGACCTCACGCTTCTCGCAAATGAAACCACCCCGCTCGGAATAATCCGTATCCAGGTAATTGGCCGCTTTTCCCGCTCCCGTTTCCAGCATCACTTCATGGCCATACCCGGTGAGGATTTCTACCGCCTCGGGAGTCAGGGGTACCCGGCTTTCCACCTGATGATTTTCCGAGGGAATCCCAATCTTCAAGCTTTTGTGCTTATTCCCGATTTCCAAAGTTTCCTCCTGGGGCATTAAGCCTTCCTTATGGATGTTAAATGAAGATGATCCTTTATTTTCCATTGCTCCTTCTGTTATTGGGGTAGCCTAAAATAAGATAATTCGTCAGTAATGTCAATTTTTGACCGAACAGAAGGTCAGAATTGTATGAATCGGGCATCATTTTCACCCACCTGGATCCGAACCTGAAGTGCATCCTCGGGAATCAGACTGCTGGCCTTTTCGGGCCACTCTATAAGACACAGGGAGCCGGAATAGAAGTACTCTTCGTATCCCATATCAAAAAGTTCTTCGGGCGACTCAATTCTATAGAGATCAAAATGAAATATGGATTCTCCGTCGGGGGTAAAATACTCATTGACAAGGGAAAAAGTAGGGCTGTTTACTTCGACCTCAATCCCAAGATTTCTGCAAAGAGCCTGGATAAAGGTGGTTTTACCAGCTCCCATAGCCCCTGAAAAGGAAATTACTGAAGCCCTTCCCTTCAGCTCCAGAAAGCGGGAGGCAGCATCGTCGAGCTCCTGAAGGGAGGATATGGTAATGGTTTTCATATTATCTGACCGGGGATAAGATTGAAAGAGGTATTAACATCTCTTCCATTGAAATACCTCCGTGCTGAAAGGTATTCCTGTAAAGATTAACGAAATGATTGTAGTTATTGGGATAAACCAGGAAATCGTTGTTAATGGCAAAGATATAGCTGCTTGTCAAATTGGTCCTGGGCAAATGAACCTGTTCAGGCTGAAGTGCTTCAAATACCTCCTTTTTATTGTAGTTCAGATTCCTGCCCTGCTTGTAGCGAAGGTTCACCGAAGTCTTCCTGTCGCCTATAACCTTCACGGGGTCTTTTACCCTGACAGCACCATGATCGGTGGTAACAATCAAGCTCACATCATGCTGGTTAAGCTGTTTCAGAAGGTCGTACAGGTAGGAGTGCTGGAACCAGCTTTTTACAAGCGAACGGTAAGAAGATTCATCATAGGCCAGCTCCCTGATCATCTCCATCTCGGTACGTGCATGCGACAGCATATCCACAAAATTGTAGACCACCACATTCAGATCATAATTAAGCAGGTCCTGATAGTTCTCCACCAACTTTTTCCCGGCCCGCTGGTTGCTGATCTTCTCATAATTAAAAGAGGCTCCAATACCCAACTTCTGCATTTGAAGCCTGCAAAGCTCTTCCTCATTGGCATTCTTTGAACCCTCATCATTTTCATCAATCCAAAGATCCGGATACTGTCTCTGTATCTCAGCTGGCATCATACCGGCAAACATGGCATTTCTGGCATATTGTGTGGCGGTAGGTAAGATGCTGGAGAAAATTACCTCTTCATCGCAGCGATACAGGTCATTCATCTCCTGCTCAATAATTTTCCACTGGTCATAACGGAGATTATCGATTAATACCACCATTACCTTTCCCTGATTCAGCTGAGGAAATACCTTGCTCCGGAAAACTCCCGGCGAGAGAAGGGGCTTATTATCGCCCTCTCCTGAAAACCAGTTTATGTAGTTTTTGGTCACATATCTTGCAAATTCTTTATTGGCTTCTGTTTTCTGCATGCTCAGAACCTCTTCCATTCCACCGCCGCCACTGGTATCAAACTCCTGCTCCCAGAAAACAAGACGTGAGTAAATCTCTGTCCAGTCCTTAAAATTTGATGCTGAATTGATCTGCATCCCGATCTGGCCAAACTGAGACTGGTAACTGGAGGTTGTTTTCTCGGTCACCAGCCTTTTGGTGTCTATATTCTTCTTGATTGTCAGAAGGATCTGCTTGGGATTTACCGGCTTTATCAGGTAATCTGAAATCTTGCTCCCAAGGGCCTCATCCATGATATCTTCCTCCTCACTCTTGGTGATCATCACAACGGGCGTGGAGGGCGTGATGCTCTTAATCCGCTCCAGGGTTTCCAATCCGGATATTCCCGGCATGTTCTCATCGAGAAAGATCAGATCAAAATCATTGGTCTCCACCAGATTTATTGCATCGGCACCATTTGTAGCAGTGGTTACCCTGTAATCCTTCTCTTCCAGGAAAAGAATATAGGGCTTTAAGAGATCAATTTCATCATCGGTCCACAGAATATGTATTTGCCTGCTCATGGTTCAAGTAATAAATAGTGTTTTTGATAAAACAGGTAATACGGTATGAGTTCCTTCCTTTCTGAAAGAATCTCAAAATTATCCCCGGATATGATCATGATCCTGTATTGTGCCTGCTCAATTTGTGAAAGGATGGATTCGCCGTTCTCCAGGATATCCCTTAGATATCTGGATGCACCTTCCAGATTATTAAATCGGCTTACAACCAGGCTATGATATGAATCAAGCATATCGATCTGGTCAATGGAAAGATCGTACTGATTATAATTATCCAGGTTATAATTTAACAGGTCAAAGCTAACCTGGTTCACATTCTGGCTGGAATGGATGGCCAGTATGAAATAGTGTTCCTGGGTGGAATCAATGCTTGTATATAGCTCCTCGGCATCAGCAACAAGGTCGGCCTCTTTGATTTCAGGAAACTCCACATACATATAGGCGATAATCTCCTGTGCCTGCAGGCTCTCCTCTGTTGTTGGGTACTGAACGATCAGGGTATCGAGTGCCACTTTCATCGCC